>Ga0163151_10000494_pt1 | contig 69236 bp, 61 predicted proteins | sample OliLakLV19MP5IB2_FD_145596 | JGI IMG/M metagenome (GOLD analysis project Ga0163151, IMG submission 145596) | Freshwater microbial mat bacterial communities from Lake Vanda, McMurdo Dry Valleys, Antarctica - Oligotrophic Lake LV.19.MP5.IB-2 | ecosystem: Environmental > Aquatic > Freshwater >... | reverse complement strand
TGCCAGGTACGGCAGGAGTGGCTGGGGATTGACACCTTCCCGGTACCAGGCGAGCATGCGGTTCACGACGAAAGCGTGGCGTAGATCGTGAACGCGGGGGCCGGTTCGTGTTTGTGCGGGTTTGAGTCCGGCGCGCCGCAGAACGCGCCGTAGCAGTTGGCCAGCCGCTACGTAGGAGTATCGCCCGGCCGTACGTTGCTGCCAAAATAGGCCCGACGATGACTCACTTGGCGCCCCGGCCTGCTGCCGGGCATCAAGGTGCCTCTTCAGCGCCCCCATCACGGTGGAGGAAAGCGGCAGGCGACGGGACTTGAAGAACTTGGCATCGCGGATCTCGATCGTTTCGTCGTTCAGATGAACATCGCCGATGTTCAAATGAACAATCTCGCCAAGGCGAAGTCCTGCGCAGTAGCTCAACGCCAGCATCGTGTAGAGCGTCAGCGGGCGAAGCGACGCGCGCGGTGAAGGGAAGCTTCGCGCGGTTTCGAGTAATAGCCGCACTTCTTCCTCGCTGTAGATGTACGGACCACGGTGCAACTGCCGGGCGCGCCTCTCCAGATCACCATCAAACGGAATGATCTCGATCGTCGAATCGGTTCGATGTAAGGCCTTGGAAAGTACTCTGCCGATTTGATTGCACCTCCAGCAATGTTCGGGTGTCGGATCGGCGTTCGACCATTCCCGCACCAACACGCCGATGGGCTGGCCAGCGAGATCCGGGCGGTCTTGAAGAAACCGGTCAAGACGACGCAGCCCCGCTTCCTCCGTGTTGTAGCGGTGCCCAACCGACCTCATCATAACCACGTGATCCCACATGGCCGGACCCAGAAAACTCCCGAAGCGCGGTTGGGGCCGTAATGTTTCCAGCGCACTGGCCGAATCAGGGCAGAGCAAGGCGCGCACAATCGGCGCGGTAGTCGATTGGACATATTGCTTGCGCAGTTCCGCAAGCGGGTTGCTCTGCAGTAACCCCGCTGACACGGTCCAGTCCAGAAAACTATCCACCAGACGGGCGTGATGCAGAACGACGGGCAGCGGCCATACGTTGACGTAGAACCGCAACCAGGCCTGGATCGCCATCACCGGCAGCGGCTCGGCGCCAGGATGCTTGGCGACGAAGCACTGGAAGCCATTCAGAATGCGACCGTAGGTTCTAGCCGTCCTCGGATACCGAAGGTTTAATTGCTGGACGTAACGACTCACGAATGCGCCGTCGGACCTAATACACGGGCTCATGCGTTCACCTCGCCAGGAATCTCCAGTGCGACGGCGCGCAGATCCTCGGTCGCCAGCTTGAGATAGACAGCCGTGGAACTTGCGGATCTATGGCCCAGGATGTCGCCGATCTCTTTAGCGGGTACAGCCGCACGCAGCAGGCTGACCGCTCGTGCGTGGCGGAAGGCATGTGGGCCTTGTTTACCCTGGCGAACAACCCCTGCGGCGATGAGCCGATTGCGGACGAGCCAGTATAAGCCCGATCCGCTCTGAAAGGGGCGGTAGGGAGCGTGATCCACAAGGAAGATCGCACGGGCTTCCGTCTTTGGGCGGCCCTTCTGGAGATACTTCAGGATGGCGTTTCCCACGGCGGGCAACAAAGGCAGCTCCGTGTGAGCTCCAGTCTTGGAGTGGCGGATCCGAAGCAGATCACCGCGCCAGTCCACATCATCCAGCCGTAGCGAGGTAATCTCTCCTGCACGCAACCCGTAGCTGGAGAGCAACATCAAAATCGCCAGGTCGCGCAGGCCCATTTTCGAATGGTCCTGGCGCGTTTTCTCCACGACCGCTTTGATATCCTCTGGCCGCATTAAAGACGGGATGCTCTCGAATGCGTAGAGCGTCGGCCCGATGACCGTTGTACTGAGGTCGCCCTTCGTCCGGCCAGTGGCATTCAAGTAGCGCAAGAAACTCCGCAGATTCATAGCGGGAAAACGTAACGAACTGCGCCGCTGAGATCCTGCGCGGAACCTCATATAGGTGTCGACTTCGGCAATCGTGACGCCACGCAGGTCATAGGGAGTGTCACGGTTTTCCAGCCAGACAAGAAATCGATGGGCCTCGGCACAGCGGCTGGATCTGGTGTCTATCGCCAGCCCGCGCAGATCTCGCATCCACCCGTCATACTGTCCGCACAGGTCGCGATGAAAAGCCCCCCACGGAGTTGATGGCAGTGGAACGGGTGGCCACTCCCCATGGACTAACCGCAGAAGCATGTCGATTCCGGCGGTGTGCGACCTTCGCCAATCCGCCAGTGAGGACCGCGGAGTTCGGTGGCGCTTCTGTTGAAAGAGCTGCAGCTCTTTCTGCAAGTACAGGCTGACGTCGGCTGGCTCCACGGCTTCCACCGCGGAATGCCGTTGATCGAGATGGGCGAGGAACCGTTCGGCTACGATGATCCGGCGCCGTGCAGACTGAGGGGAATATCCCTGCTGCTTCAGATGTTCTGTCAGCTGGACTAACCAGCATGCATTGAATGACAAAGTGCACCTCCTGGGTGAGCCCAAGGATGGCACTCCGGGTCCGGATAATTCGAAGCAAATCGTCACCAGCCCCCGACGGATCAATGCCGCCCCAGTTTTCCTTCGCATTTTTTCTTCCTGCTCATTAATCGCCCCGCTGGTGCTGGAAACGCTCCCGCGCGGTGAACTCACCCGCCGCGCCCAGGAGATCGCCGCGCGCGTCTACGACGTTCCCCATTCCATCCGCCGCCAAGTCTCGGTGGACACGCTATTGGACTGGGCGCTGCGCTATCGCCGCAACGGACTGGACGCGCTCGCCCCCAAACCGCGCCACGACCGCGCCCAACTGCGCGCCATCACCCCGGAAACCGCCGCGCTGATTGAACGTCTGAAACGGGAAAGCCCACATCGCACCGGCACGGCCTTGCTCCATCATCTGGCGCTGGCTGGCGGTGATAAGCGGGAGGAGGTGTCGCCAGCCACGCTCTATCGTTTCCTGCGCGCCCGCGGACTCACCGAACGTCAGTTACTCCTCGACAAAACGGCCGCCCACAAAAAATACGAAGCCGAGTTCGCCAATCAGACCTGGCAATCGGACATGTTATTCGGCCCGTGGGTCCAGCGCGCCGGCGGCGGCAAAATGCAGGTGTTCCTCCAGGCCACTCTCGACGACGCCAGCCGCCTCATTCCGCATGCCCAGTTCTATCCCAACCAGGGGCTGGACTCGTTTCTCGACTGCCTGCGCCAAGCCATCGCCGCCCGCGGCGTTCCCACGCGTCTTTATATGGACAACGCCAAGATTTACCGTTCGCCGCAACTGGCGCGCATCGCCGCCGCCATCGGCATCCTGATCATTCACACGCCGCCGTATCAGCCCGAAGGCCGCGGCAAAATCGAACGCTTCTTCCGCTCCGTGCGCGAACAATTTCTGGCTAACCTCGATCCCAAAAAGCGCTGCTGTCGCTCGATGTGCTTGCCGTGGAGCCGAAATCGTCATTCGCACATGGCTGCCACTCTGGCGGGTTTGTTTGTAGCCGAGCAGCTTCAGCGCGCCAATGAGGTCCGCGCCACTCAAATCCCTGGGAAGCTTCACGCTTGAATAACTTCTTCGCGAACGTAGTGGAGCCGAATTAGCTTGGGGGCTTCACCGTCGTCAAAATGGCAGCTAACGGCATCCTTAACCATGGCCTGAAGCTCCCGCTCGCCGCTCGGTGTCCGCCACTGTGAATATCGAGTGCCCGAGCGCCCTGGCCGAGAAGCCACCTTCTGGCGCGTCTTCGACCAGGAATATGATTTCGTTCATCGCAAGACCCCAGAACTATGCTACACTGACTGCGTGCGCGAGATCAGCGTGAGTTGGGCTAGAACAATACGTCAGTCGCCGTACAGGCCCTGGGATCGCGGTCGCAACTGCCGTTTTGCCGGTTCTATTCGCCCGGCCATCGCCTGAACCAGCGTCGCTACGGGCTGGCCAAGGCTTTCAAGAATTTTTCCGACCACTTCGGCTGTAATTGGCTTGCCGCGTCGTTGTAGTAGCGCAGTAGTGTGCGCATGTCGGTCATGCAGTCGATGCGAGCGGGGCGTCCCTTCACTTTCTCGACGGTTACAGCCATGGTCCAACCGACGGTGTACCACGGACCCTGTACCCCAAAAAAAGACATCCCTCTTTCGTTTTGCTGCTTTTCATCGAGCTTGCCTGCCATCGTATCGAGTAGGAACGCTTCGACGGAGTGCATGTCTTGACGGAGGTTTCTGAGGGAGGCATCCCAACGGGCCCGGTCCTGAGTGGAACTGTTGAGGTGAGGGTGAATATCGGGCCCGCCTGCGGCTGCCAGCATTGCGAGGCCCTCTCCGAAAGCTCCAATCCACTTCACCGCCTGCCGCACATTTGCGGAAGAAGAACCGACCTGGTGGGCGGCGTCTTCCAGGCTGGCCAGCCCGACGTGATGGAGCTCGTGGGCGATTGTGTTCTCGAATTCTTCCTTTGTGATCTCCGGATCGAGATAAGCGAAAACGGCTGGATTCGTTGCCAGTTCGTACACGAAGCTGTTGCTGCGCGGTTTGATCACTATGTAAACAGTGGCGCGGAGACGCGCGTTTGGAGGCAGGTAAGACCGAACACGCTCAGTGATCGCCCTGATGTCAGCCTGTTTCCATCGAGTGAGCGTGCTTCGCAGCGCTTCCTTCCGTCGCCTCAGGGCATCAGAATCAAGGAATTGCTCAAACTCATTTTCCGAAAACGAGCGGCCCATCTCCGCCTCACGTTTCTTGAGCCGGATGTAGCCTTCCGTACCCCAGATGCGGGACACATCTTCGTGTTCCGCGAGAAACGCCAAGGCCGCATCGGCCTCGCCGGTATCAATGCGAATTTCTGATCGGGGGTTTGGAGTGAGGGGGCGGGCCGGTCGCCAGACAGAGATCACGGATTGGGCGAAAAAGGGTCCAACAGAAACGCCCTCCTTGTCGCTAAGGCGGACCATCGTCATCAATGCCCCACCGGGAACGATCGCAATGCCCTCGCCGATTTCTCTCGCAGGGCTGCCGGCATAAGACGCAAAGTGTACTTTGTTGAGCGCTGGCGTAAACTTGGCGATGAAGCCATCTCCGTCGCCCCCGCCGTATGAACCCTCGGCTGGGAGGTCTGTCGAGTACGTCATTCCTGCGATCCACACGCTACCGTCGGTATCGATCGCGATGTTCTGGCCGTCGTATCCAGCCTCGTCCTTTTGCGAGCCGCCGAAGTAGGTCGCCGGGCCTCCGATCTGGGCGACGAAAGCATCAATGTTCCCTCGGTACCGCCGCTGAAAGCCTCGACTCGCTCCCGGAAGGTCGGTAGAACTGGTTTGGCCAGCTATGAATATGCGGCCCCGCTTGTCAATCGCGATGCCCCAAGCGGAGTCGTCTCCGCTGCCGCCGAAGTACTCGGCGCTCTCGATCGCGAGCGTTTGCGCGTTCAGCCTGACGACGAACGCATCACTCAGGCCTCGAAGGGTTTTCCAGTCGTTCGACTTGGTGTAGCCGGTTGCGTATAGTTTTCCCTTGTGTTGGGCGAGCCCCGTCAGCTTCTCTTCCCCTGTAGCCCCGAAGGTCACGCGCCTCGACGGCCCACTTTGGACGAACCCGTCCCCGTCGCTGGTGCCAGCGATCACGGCTTGATTGCAAACCATAACGATGGCGTTTCCGAAGTCAGACTTCGGACCGCCAATGAAGGTCGAAAACAGCACACGGCCGGAGGGGGAGAGCTTCATGAGAAATGCGTCTCCGTCTCCGCCGTACGTCCTCTGCCAAGCGTCGGCGGCCACGGGGAAATCGGCGGACTTGGTGAAGCCCGCAACCCATGCGTTGCCTTCCTCGTCGATCGCTACTCGCGACGCTGAATCGTAGGCGCCGCCACCCATGCGAGTCACGTACACAATCTCATGGGAATGTTTCTTCAGCCGAATGACGTAACCATCCATCTCGTCATTCACTGCTTTGTGCCCGTTGACTGGAACGGTGAATTTGTCTGATGGGGAGTGGCAGGCAAGAAAGAGGTCGCCCGAACGTGCAGCCACAATGTCGTCGCAATCGGCAAGTGCGAGCGTGAGGAGGGTGGCAGCAAGTGACATGCTGTCGCAAGTCTAGCAACAACAAAATAGAGAACGTGAAGTCGCGCAAGGTTCGGCAAACTGGTACGGGCTACCGAGCCGTACCAAATTCGACGTTGCACAAACGCTCGGTTGCGCAACGATGCGGCTTCCCCTTGCTTTCCTGCGTTTGCGCCTTGCGAAACTGTATGCGTTACGGCCTGGGATGGCAACAGGTTTGCGCAACTCGAAGTTGCAGCCTCGGGGTGCCGGGCGGGTACACCAAATAATGTTGACGGATCTATGCCAGATAATCCTGAAAGTGACAGCCCCTGCGACCACAGTGTCGCCGGAAACCGCCACCGAAATCCCGAAAAAACTCGCCTCGGCCGCTGGCTTTAGGTAAGCCTGCTGGACCACGGGGTCGATTGACTGGATAGCGGGCTTCGCGATCGTCCACCCGTAGATGGAGCACGCCGTCGCACCCTTCCATGCGGGCCGGAAGCAGACGCCCATCCGCGTCCCAAGCCTTTAGCCCCGAGTAGCTCACCACGGCTGATCCCGAGCCGTCCACGAACCGCACGGCGCTGCCTCCGCCCTCCGGACGCAAGCCACCCCGCACGGCCAGCCGGAGTTCGAGTCTCACAGGCCTCTGCCGGATCGTCAACCCGTGTTCCAACCCCTTCGCCCCGTTCACGAACCAGTCTTCCAGCGTCGAGTCCCAGGCACAGGTAACGCGGTTCTTTTCCGTTCTCACGCGAGCTTTGCCGCCGATCTCCCGCCCGGCATACTCGATCAACTCCAGCCCCCAGCGAGTTCCGTTCGAAACGGCCGCCCGCACTGACCAGCGTCACCTACACTCGAGATTACAAGGAGGTGCTGGAGGTCGGCGGCGTCAACAGCGCTCTCCGAACGGATGATCGCGCCGACGTCGCCCGATTCTACGCGGCCGCCACTCCAGCGCAAGTATGGAACCAGGTGGCGCGGCAGTTGAGCGCCGCGGAGGGCGAATCGTTGGCGGCGAACGCGCGGACGTTCGCGCTCCTGAATATGGCCATCAACGACAGCTCGATCTCCGTCTTCGAGACGAAATACCACTTTAATTTTTGGCGGCCCGTAACCGCAATTCGGACTGCCGACACGGATGGCAACGCAAGAACAGAACCCGATTCCGGCTTCACCCCATTTATTCCCACGCCGGCTTTTCCGGCTTATCCGTCGGCTCACGCCTCCTGCAGTTCCGCGGCGCGCTACGTTCTCAAGCGGATCTTCGGTGAGCGGCGGCACTCCCTTACGCTGTCGCATTCAGCGCTTCCGGGGCGTGACCCTCCAATATGCGAATCTCCGCCAGATCACCGATGACATTGACGATGCACGAGTTTACAGCGGCATCCATTTCCGTTTTGATCAGGAGGCGGGCACTTCGATGGGGCGTGCTGTCGGCGCGTACGTCTTTAAACACCATCTCCGTTGCGCGTCCAGCCAGCGTTGCGAGGATGATGAGAGAGACGAATGAACGGCCCAGCCCCATGTGAACCCGGCTGTGCGGGTACCGTTGCTAAACCCGCCAGCCGCGGCTCCGGGCGTCGCGGGGGTTAGGCCCTGCGTTCCAGCAGCACCAGCAGCGCAGCCTCGTCTTCCACTTCGATGCCGATGCGCAGCCACCGGATGCTCACCGGCAGCAGTAATTCTTCCGCCCCGGCGGGGAGATTCATCCAATCTTTCTCCGTGGTCAACAGAACTGTCGCGCCGGCTTCCATCGCCTGAACGCGAAGGCGCGCGAGTTCGGCGGGACGGTACTGATGGTGGTCGCCGAAGGACCAGCGAAAACAAGGATCCAGCCCCATCTGGCGCAGAGTAGCCCAGAAGGAGGCGGGATTGCCGAGTCCGCAGAAGGCGGCGGATTTGCCGGGCGGCGGCGCGGATGGCATCCATTCACGGGGCGCCACCCGGGAGCGGAAAACGGGCATGCCCGGCGCGGCGGCTTGTATATATGCAAGGAGACGGCGATACTCGCGGCCGCGCTGCACGCGGGTGAGCAGCACGGCATTGGCGCGCCGCAAACCGGCGGGATCTTCACGCAGGCGGCCGAGGGGGAAGACGGCGCCGCCGCTGAGCGGATCCTGCGCGTCGAGCAGCAGGAGATCGAAATCGCGGTGGAGGCGGCGGTGCTGAAAACCGTCGTCGAGGAGGACGACATCAACGGGCCAGGTTGCGAGGAGTTGGCGCCCGACGTGAACCCGGTCGCCGCCGATGCCGAGATGAGCAATGCCGGCGCGGACAAAAATCTGGGCTTCGTCACCGGTTTCGGAAACCGGGGCGGGCTGGCCGGCTGCGATGAGGGCAAACGGAACGGGGGAAACGCGGCGGTATCCGCGAGTGAGGATGGCGGGAGTCTGGCCTTGTCCCCGGAAATATTCGGCGAGGTGAAGCACCATAGGCGTTTTTCCGGAGCCGCCCATGGCGAGTCCGCCGACGCAGATGACCGGTTTCTCGAGATGTTGGGACTCGACGTTTTGCTTCCGCCTGGCGCCCCACGCCCAGAGCCAACTGAAAGGTGTGAAGAGCAGGCGTTGCGGCAGGGGGAGCCGCTGGCGGGGCCAGTTGTCTTCCAGGATCTCGATGGCGGCGCGGCAGGCGATGCCGGTTGCGCCGCGTTTTGATTCGGCAAGTTGACGGGCTTTTTCACCGGTGTTGCCTCTGTTAGCGAGCAGTTCTTTGAGACGGGGGGCGAGTTCATCGGGCATGGCTATCCGGATGAGCGCGCCGGCGGCGGTGAACTCGGCGGCGATCTCCGCGAAATTCTGCATGTGAGGACCGGCGACGATCGGCTTGGCGAAGAACGCCGGTTCCAGGATGTTGTGGCCGCCGCGCCGGACCAGCGTGCCGCCCATGAAGACCGCGGTGGCGAGCGGGAAAAGGCCGCTGAGTTCACCGAGCGTGTCGAGCAGGAAAACGCCGGGAAGAGTGAGTGTGGCGAGTTGAGAGCGGCGGACGAAGGGGATGCCGCGGGCAGTGAGTTTGGCGGCGGCGTGGTCAAAACGCTCGGGACGGCGCGGGGCGTGAATCCAGAGAAGACCGGGGGTCTTCATCGCTTGAAACGCGGCAAGAGTGAGGTCGTCCTCGTCGGCGTCGCAGGCATCGAAGCCGGGCATGGTGGAAGCGGCGATGATGATATGGGCGGGCGCGAGATTGGCGATCCAGGCGGCGATTTCGGGCGAAGTCTTGATGCGTTCCGGGTAGAAATCGTACTTGAGGTTCAGGCCGAGATGAAGTTTTTCGGGCGGGGCGCCGAGTTGGCGATAGCGGGCCGCGTCCTGCTCGCTCTGCGCGTAGATGGCATCCGGGATCGCCAGAACGTGAGTAAAAAACCAACGCATTTTCAGGTAGCGCGGAAGGGCGCGGTCCGAAATACGCGCATTGACTATGAGAAGGCCGGCGCCGGAAAGTTTCGTTTCCCGCCAGAGGTTGGGCCAGATTTCAGTCTCCATGACCAGCAGCAGACTGGGCTGCATGGCGCGGAGAATGCGGCGGACGGCGAATGCGAAATCAAGCGGTGTGTAAAAGACGCCGTCGCAAAGCCCGGTCAATTTGTCATGCGCGAGCGCGTGGCCGCTGACGGTCGTAACGGAGACATAAAGGGGAGTATCGGGGAGTTTTTCGCGCAACGCGCGGAGCAGCGTCGCCGCGCTGATTACTTCACCCACCGAGACGGCATGCAACCAAATGCCGCCGGGCCCCGTCACCCGGAAGGGGAGGCCGCCGAAGCGTCCAGGAATGGACCGCAGCCAGTCCCGGTTCTTCGCCCCTCGCCATAACAGGTACAGTACGATGAGTGGGGAACCAACGACCTGCAAGAGGCGGTAAATGAAGAAAATGAGTACCGGCAAGTGCCTTTTACTTTTTCTGAGTATAACGGCGGGCCTGTGGTCCGACAAGAAGGACGCGCCCTTCCGGCCAGATGCGGCGGATGCGTTTGTAACCAAGCAGACGATTCAAGATCTCACCATCGCGGTACAGCCCTTCGACGATCCGGAGGAAGCCAAGACGGCGTTTGGCAAGCTGAACCCTTATGAACATGGGGTTTTGCCGGTATTAGTTGTGATGAAGAACAACGGCAAGGCGACAGTGCGTTTCGACAAAATGCAGGTAATGTACTTGGCGCCGCGAGGGCGTAAAGTGGAGGCGACGCCCGCGGCGGATGTTTTGTACCTGAAGGCGGGTGGTAGGCCGAAGGTTTCCAACAGTCCAATTCCCACCGGCGGACCGCGCATTAAAATCTCGAAGAATCCGTTGAAAAACGACGTGATTATCGAGCGGGCGTTTTCAGCTAAAATGCTGCCGCCGGGGGATGCGGCGCATGGGTTCTTTTACTTTCAGACGGGGCACTCGCGAGGAACGTCGCTGTATGTTTCGGGAGTAACCGAGGCGGGTTCGGGGAAGGAACTTTTCTTTTTCGAGATTCCGTTGGATTAGCGTGCGGCTCAGGGCGCCTCAAACGTACGAAAACGGGGACCGAACCTTGTAGAATCGGTCCCCGTTCTTACTTGCGGGTGGGTAAGACTATTTAACCGGAGCGGGTTTAGGTTTTGCCGGTGAAGCTGGTGTAGATGTGACGGGAGAGGGAACCGGGGCGGTCGGCTTTGCCGCCGGAGTGCCAGCCGCCGGCGAATTCTTATCGAACAACTCGACCACCTGACGGGTGATATCGACCGATGTGGAGGCGTAGAGAATCGGGCTGGATTGCGCGCTGACATCAATGACGACGGCAAAACCATTGTCGTTGGCATACTTGTCGATCACCGCCATCACTCTGCCGCCGACTTCCTGGAACATTTTCTGCTGCTCCTGGTCGAGTTCGGCCGAGGCGTCTTCGCCGTCGCGCTGCAGCGCCTTCTGCTTGACATCAATGTCGCGCATTAGCTTGTTCTTTTGTTCTTCGCTAGCCGTGTTCGAACTGGCGCGAAGCTGTGCCTGGAGAGACTGGATCTCGCCCTGGCGGCCTTCGATCTCCTTGCGCTTCGGCATGAACCGGGTTTCCAGTTCCTTGGCCGCTTTCTGTCCATCCTTAGTGCCGATGATGGCGTTCTGGAGATGGATGATGGCGATCTTCGCGGGCGGGGCCTGGGCCGGTAAAGTTAGGGTGGCGCCAGCCAGCAGGGCGGGCAGCCAGAACATCGTTCGATTCACTTTGAAAACTCCTGAGGGCAGTGTAAATATTGTACTAAAGTTACCGCTACGTCCGGGCGAAAGGCCCCTAGAACGTACGGCTAATGGTGAAGCGGAACGTCTTCCGCCTTTCGAAGAACGGTGACGCTTGGCCCCAAGTGGCGACCGAGTTGACGAATGTCGCCTGGTTGGGGAACGAAGACCGGTCAAGAACGACCGGCGGTTGAAGAATTTGCTGCACGATAGTGGGATTATAGGCCCAGTAGAAACGGAAGGGCGCGTTCACAACCGGCATCATGATCTGCATTTCAAGCCCGGTGGACGTACGGAGTTTTTCCGTGCCGGGAGCGACGAGAATGCGGTTATCGAATCCGGCGGAAGGGTGGCTGAAGTTGAGCTGATCCACCCGGTCCTGATTCATTTTGAGCTGGCTGCGGAGCGACATCTTGTTCAATCCGGCGTCGAAAAACGCGGCCAGCGTCACCGGGCCAAAAATGGGAATACGGTATTCGAAGTTGGCCACGCCCTGCGTGTCGCCGCCGGGGAAAATCATCTGATAAGTGGGAATGTTCTGCGTAACGGCCTGGAAGGCGGTGGTGCCATCGGCTTGCAAAATCCTCTGCTGGCGCGAAGAGCCATCGTCGTTCAGAACGGGGACGGTGGCTTCGGAAGCGATGTATGCCATGGGGCTGACGCCAAAGATTTCAAAGCCGCGCACATCGTTCTCGCCACCCATATAAACCCGGTTAAAGGGTGGCGCCGTCTTGCCGCCATACCCGGCGACCAAGCGCCCCAGCACACGGTATCCGATAACGTGGCCTTTCTTGAAGCCGGCCCGGAACAACGTGTGGCTGAGGGTTGGTTCAATCAGGTTGACGTTGCCGCCAAGGAAGCTGCCGGCAAATGTCGTTGAAAAGAAGATGCTTTTGCCGCGGCTGGGGGTGATGGGGTGATCGACCGTGTTGTATTGGAACGAGGGAACCACCTTGCTGGTCCGAATGCCGCTCAACTGATTCGGACCGCCCAAACCCTGAAAGTTGACGAATTGGAAGTACTGCGTGCTGGATTCGGTGAGCGTTTGGATCTTCGACAAGTCGTAGCCGTAGCTCATCGTCCAGCGAGCAAATGTCCGGCGGTATTGCCCCGAGGCGAAGACGGTGAAACCGCGCCCGTTAGAGACATAGTTCAACAAATTGTTCGTACCCAGTTGCTGGAAGAGCGGGATGAGATTCCGGCCGCTCAACAGCGAAACTTCGCGGGACTGATCGTAATTGAACCGCTGCATATAAATCGTGAAGCCGGTCTGAATCGGGCGGTCCAAAAGATAGGGTTCCGTGAAGCTGAATGTGACGTCGCGAATACGGTCGCCGAGCTGGCTGTTGATTCCCAGCGTCTCGCCAAGGCCGAGAAAGTTATTCGTCGAATAACCGAAGGCCACGAAGCTGCCCGCGATGCCGCTGACGCCACCCGACAATTGGACGGAGTTCTTCCCGCGTTCCTTCACCTTTAAAGTGATATCGACAGTATTGGTGCGGGTGTCGCGCTTGATCTCGGCGGCTTCGCCTTCCTTCAGGGCTTCAAAGTAGCCAAGCTGATTCAGCCGGAGAATACTGAGTTCCCATAGACGAGTGGAGAACATGTCCCCTTCATCGACGAGCACTTCGCGGCGGATAACCTTATCGCGAGTCGTTGTATTGCCGGAGAAATCCAGCCGGCGGACGAAGAACTGCTTGCCTTCGTCTACGTTAAGCGTGAAGTCGATCTTATCGGTGCCGGTAATGGGATTGATGTCGGGCTCAGGAACCATGTCGATATACCCGAACTCGCCGTACAGCTTGCGGATCTGTTCCAGACCTTTCCGGAGTTTCGCCGTGGAAAATGTATCGCCCACTTTCATTTGGAAGACGTTGCCAAGAATGCTCTCGGGCGTACGGAACAGTTTCATCCCGACGGCGTTCAGGGTCCCGAGCTTATAAAGCCGGCTCTCTTCCACGCTCAGCGAAAGGTCCGCCTTCTTGCCCGGTTTGTTCGGTTTAAAGATCGGAATCTTGAAGCCGGAACCGCCGGTGTCGCGAATGGTGACCTTGTGTTCCCCCGCCCGCGTGGTGAAGTAGCCCTTTTCCTGATAGAAGCTCTGCACCCGCTGCTTATCTTCTTCGAGTTTGGAGGAGTCATACGTCTTGGCAAAGATGTTTTCGAGGAAAATGGACCGGGGAATGCCGATGGGGTGGAGGTTCTTCATGGCGCGGATTACCGTCCGGTCATTGAAGATCTTGTTGCCGTCAATGGTGATGTTGCCCATCTTCACCTTTGGCCCTTCGGTTACCTTGAAGACAACTTCCATTGTCGAGGGGGGGATCTGGCGCAGTTCCGGTTCAACGGTTGCATACTGCCGCCCGCGTTCGGCCAGATATTCCTTCAAAACAACGGCGGCCCGCTGCACTTTATTGGGGTCATACTGCGATTCTACCGTCAACCCGACGCGCCGCTCCTTGAAGCGATCGAGAATCTCGGAAACCGTTACCGATTTGGCGCCATCGTATTTGATCGAACGGACGATCCGGCGTTCGACAACGACGAATCGGAGGATATAACCCGTTCGGCCCTCTTCGCGTTCCAAAGAAATGTCGTCAAAACGGCCGGAGTTCCAAAGCGTCATGAAGTCGCGCCGAAGGCCTTCTTCATCGATACGGTCGCCCTTGCGGGTTTGGATCATTTGACGCAAGGTGTCCTGTGGAACGCGGCGGGCGCCCCGAAATTCCACGAGTTCAACAACATCCTCGACCTTCCCCGGCGGCGGCTCGGCGGCGGGTTTAGGGGACTCGAGCTGAGGCGCGCCCGGCTTGGCCGGTGCGGGTTGTGGAGCCTCCGGCTTTGCGGGATCCGCCGCCTGCGGAACCGTTTCAAACGGATTCTGCGAGGCTGGCTTCGGTGGCGCCGGCTTAGGAGGCGCAACCGGTGGTTGCTGGCCGTAAAGCGCTCCTGTTCCGAGACCGAAACACAAGACTATCGCAAGCGCAAAGGCCGGTCGCGGCCCCAATACATTCATGAATCTCCACATAACCCCCGTCGCGGCCTCATCCGTTTTGCGCGAGTTCAGTAAGGGTTGCAGGCTTCCGAGCCCGGCATGCTTCATTAAGCGGTAGATCCTTTCCACTCTGCGACTCTCTTGGTGACGCACCTGGACTGAACCCGGTTTCCACGCAGGTGAGCAGCCGCCCTCGATTCGACACACAAACTATTCAGTTTACCTGATCCGGGAGCCGAGTCCAAGCTTCCGGCTTGTTACGTTTGCCAAATGGCGCTCAATTGTCGCGCACGGCGAGGATTCCGGCTGAGAGCGGCGCCGAAAAGAAAGTATGCCAACAATGTGGCGGGTAAGGGGCTAATGCGGCTGACAATGGGCGCAACCGCGGGCCAAAACGCATACATTAGCAGCCAATACCAGGCGGCGGCAGCCGCAAAGGAGCAAAAGAGGTGCAGCCAGTAGTTGGCAATTTTGGCGGCGAGCAAGGACCATAACGCGCCGCCGACGCCATGCAAAAAGAAGTGTGTGGAGGCCCCGGCAAGCGTGGCCACGCCGAAGCCCATGGAAAAAACGCGATTGTGATACACACTTGCTCCCCACAAGTTCAGCATCGCCCACCAGTATTGGCTTTCAATTAGCGAATCCACGGCGAACCATCCGATCATTACGGCGGCGCCGAGAATCCCGCTCTCCAATCCCGCCAGCAATCGCGGTACCGCGCCGGGCCGGGGTGCAAAATAGACAGGCGGAGGCGAGGGTGGCGGGCCGTCCTGAATATCAAGCGGGGGAGGCGGCTCGCCGGGCGGGTCGTTGTGAGCCGCCCGCTCGCCGTCGCGGTAAGGAAGTTCCGGATCCATGGAGAAGTCGATTGGAAAAAGGCCTATACTAACACATTCATGCTTCTTAACCATTCTAGATCAGCCTCGCGGCGGGTCGTCGTTACAGGAATAGGCGCGATGAGCCCCAACGGGATCGGACGGGAAGAATTTTGGACGAATACGCTGGCCGGGAGAAGCGGCGTGGGTGCGATTACTCAGTTTGACGCCTCCGGCCATCAGGTGCGAATCGCGGGAGAAGTGAGCGGGTTCGATGAATCGAAGTGGGTGGACGCCAAAGAGAGGCCGCACGTGGGACGCGTAACGCCGTTGGCGCGCGCGGCCGCCGCCGAGGCGATGGCCGACGCCGGAATCGACCCGCGTTCCCTGAACCGTGACGAATTGCGCCAAATAGGAGTGATCCTGGGATCCGGCGGCGGTAGCCAGGTATTTACCGAAGAGCAATACCGCCTGTTTCATACCGGGCAACTGAAGCAGTGCAGCGTATATGTGATCCCCACATCGACGATCGGGACGCTGGCAAGCGAAGTGTCGATGCATTTCGGATTGCGCGGCCTCTCCCATATCGTTTCTACTGGTTGCACATCTTCGACGGATGCTCTTGGATATGCCATGCGGCTGATCCAATGCGGGATGATCGATTGCTTGGTGGCGGGAGGCGCGGACGCGCCGTTAGCACCGTTGATCGTACGCGGGTTTCAGTTGATGCGAATCATGACGCAACGCTGGAACGACGAGCCGCAAAGAGGTTCACGGCCGTTTTCGCGGGACCGGGATGGATTTGTACTGGCTGAGGGGGCGTGGTTTTTTGTGCTCGAGGAGCGGGAGCGGGCTAAGAAGCGCGGCGCGCGGATCTACGGGGAACTGGCCGGGTACGGCTCGACGTGCGAGGCTTATCACCGGGTACGACTCGAAGAATGCGGGGAGGAACCGGCGCGATCGATCGCCATGGCGCTGGAGGAGGCCGGGATACCCCCGGAGGCGGTGGGATATCTGCAATATCATGGAACATCGACGGAGTTGAACGACCGGATTGAGACGGTGGCGATCAAGCTGGCATTCGGAAGCCACGCCGCCAAACTGCCCGGCAGCGCGCTCAAGAGTATGTTGGGTCATCCGCAGGGCGCCTGCGGAGCGGCGGCAGTGGCGGCCATTCTGTTGGCCATGCGCGACGGTGTCGTCCACCCGACGATCAATCTGGAGGAAGCCGACCCGCAGTGCGACCTGGATTACGTCGCGGGAACGGCGCGAAAGCTGCAATTTGAATATGCCGTGGCGAACTGTATCGCCTTTGGCAGTAAGAACGCGGCGCTGGTGCTTAGGCGGCCCGAGTAGAGAAGGGAACCGCGGCTAGTCCGGCTTGATTCCCGCTCCAGCGGCGGCTTCGGCCTGCAACTCTTCGGCGCGGGCATTCTCGGCGGCGTAGTAGTAAGAGTGATAGTAAGTGTACTTGCTGTAAAGCTCGCCGCGCCGGGCCCCGTTCACAGCGATCCCGAGAACATTATTCTCGCAAAGCGATTGCATGGCCCGCGTCACGGAATCGATCGTGGTGGTTCCAATGCGGACAACCAGGACGGTTCCGTGGCAGAGAGTGGAGAGTAGGTTGGCGTCGGCGGCGAATAGCAGCGGCGGCGTATCGAGTACCACCCAATTGAAGACAGTGGGAAGGCAATCGAAGAGAACTTTTACTTCCTCCAAATTGAGAAGTTCGAGAGGATTCAGGACGGCCTCGCCGGCGGGCATGATGTACAGATTCGTGCCGGCGACTTTCTTGATAATCTCGTGCAACTCCGCCTTGCCCATAAGGTAATCCGTAATTCCGGGGCTGCGGTCCACCTGAAACATCGAGTGCACAATGGGGCGGCGAAAATCGAAGTCCGCGAGGAGAGTCAGGTTGCCGGAAAGTTGGGATTCGGCCAGCGCCAGATTCACCGCCGTGAATGATTTGCCTTCGGCAGGAGACGGCGAGGTGATGACGATATTGTGAATCGGGCTGAGGCTCTGCATATGGTTGAGCCTTGTTCGAAGCGACCGGAACTCCTCGGCGGGGGCCTCACTGGGGCGGGTGGCGTCGAGCAAATGGGCGTCGGCCAACGGCTGGAACGGCACTTCCTGCACTCGCGCCAGCACATCCTGCATGGACGGAATGGACCTGGCGGCAACGCCCGCCGAACGGTATACGGGGGGATTGGCGCCCTGCGGTGGCGGTGCGAGGCCTGCGGCGGCTAGCGCGCGGGAACCCGCTCGTTGCCCCGCTGGCGGGGCCGGCGGTGGCGGCAGCGCTCCCGCTGTCTCCGCCCGGCGTAATGCTTCGTGAACTTTACTCATGGAACTGATCCTCTAAGAAATATGACGGTTAGCTGTTGGCGCTAAAGTGGTAGGCGATCGATCCGCCCATTACAAGTATGCCCAGAACAATCGCCGTGGACCAGCCAAGCAGCGTCACCCGTTTACGGCGTTTGACCACGATATCCCCTTCGAGAAGCGGCACACAGCCAAGCACCGTCAACTGGGTATAGGCGCGGACATCCTTCAAATTCTTTAGCGTGGTGTCCTTCATCTCGCGAACGCCGACAAGGAGTAGTCCCAAAAGTAGTCCGATCGCCGCGCCGCCGGCGATGATGTATTCGCGTTTCGGCTCGCTGGCGGTGACGGGAAGGGAAGCCTGATCCAGAAGATCCAGCGTCTCTCCCTGCTTGTTTCGAATAATCGCCGTACCGCGCGCCGAATCGTCCTGGTTTTTCTTTAGCGCGTTGTAGGTTTGCTTGGCCTGTTCGTAGTCCCGGTTTAGCAGCGCGTAGGCTTGGCTGGACAAGGGGGCCGACGTGATGCGGCCCTGGTAGGAGCGAGCTTGCTGCGACGTCCGCGCCATTTCCGCATTCAAATCCTGCAACTCGATGTTCTTCCCCTGGATCGCCGACTCCATCTGCTTGATATTGGCGTCGAGACTCTGCATTTCCCTGGTTAGTACGATTGGCCGCGGCGCTTTCGATTTCTCCGCCGCCGTCGCCTTCCGCGCTTCTTCATCGCGGCTTTCCTTGTCCAGGCGCGTCACCTCCTCGCGCTGCCGGCGAAGCGCGGCTAGACTGGCCACGAGCCGGCGGATTTCCGGATGGGAATCCGTATACATTTCCTTATACTGCGTCAACGCCTGCTCACCGGAAGTGATTTCGCGATTCTTCTGCGCTAACTCCTCATTCTTGGCTTGCGCCCGCAGCGAATCCGCCGGCGCGATTAACGCCGCTTCGGTGGCCTTCGCCAACTGCTCCCGATAGATTCGCAAATTCGATTCCGTCAGGAGTTTGTCCTGGTTTACACGGCTGATCGAGGCATTTATCTGGCTAATTCGCTGGTCTAGCGAGTTCATGGCCGAGAAGTTTATGCCCTGATCGTCGGGCAGCGTCCCCGCGTTTTTGATCTTGAAGTCGGCAAGCCTCGATTCGATCTCCTCTAGTTGCTGTTTCGCCTTCACCACTTCCGTTGTCAAAAAGTCCGTAGTCGTTTGACTCTGGGTCATGGTCTCCCGTTCGTTCTCATTGATCAACCGGCTGACAATATCGGATGTCACCTTCTGCGCCAGAAAACGATTCTCGTACTCAAACGAAATTGGGAACGCGCCGACGCTCTTCGTCGAGTTCTGCAGATTAATCGCGCCTATCTTTATATGTCTCGTGCGCATCTTTTCAATGATGTCTTCCATCGGCAACCGGCGGCGCTCCCGGGGATAAAGATCGTGCGTTTGAATGATGTTGGTCAAGGTGCTGCGGCTGAGTACACCTTGCGAAATTGCGCTGATGCGCTCCGCCAGCATTTGGTTCAAGTTAGTCTGTACGTAACGGTCCGGCACTTGCGACGACGTGACCCGGATCAACGCGGAAGAAATATAGGTGTCCGGCCACAGAAACGCCACCACAGTCGCAATCACGATAGCCGCCCAACAGGGACCGAATATCCATGTCTTGTGCCGGCGCACCATATCCACAAAATCCTCAAAATCCGGCGCCCGGCGTGTTACATCGAAATTCTCTGTTGCTTGCATCCGAAACTCGGCTCCTTAACTCTTCCTGCCTCAACCACAACCGCCTACTTCACCCATTCGCCTATTTCACAATGATATGATCGCCGTGTTCAACCGGGATATTCTGCTGCATGTTCTTGCCCTTGATCACTTCTTCGTAATTAAACTTGAGCTGCTTGTCACCGCGCAAAATGATGACCTTCTTCTTGTTTGCAAATTCCTGAAATCCGCCCGCCGAACTGATCGCTTCCAAAACATTGATCGGCACCACCAAAGGGAACGTTCCCGTCCGCATCACCTGACCTACAAGATAATATTTCTTGCTGCCAACCCTGGCCAGCGAAACGCTCACCTCCGGCTTGTTGATGAACTTCGAGTACAATTCGACCACTTTCGCCTGCACCTGCTCCGGCGTAAGTTCAGACACCATAATCTCGCCGGCCAGGGGCAGGGTGATGCGGCCATCGGGCCGGACCACAAACATACCGGACATCTCTTTTTCCCGCCAAACCATGACCGAGACCACATCCTCCGGGCCGATTCGATACCTTTTCGGATCCACCGGCGCCGCCGGCGTATCCGCCGGCGGCAATTCAGCGGGAGCGTTCACCGCCTTTGGTTCTTGCACTTTCGGCTTCTCCTGGCCCTGCAATCCTAGCCCGACTCCCAAGCCCAAAACCATCAAAAAGAAGAACTTGCTTCTTGAGCTCCGCATCTGACTGTCATCTCCATCCATGATTTCAAATCTTCCCGCTAAGGTCGTTTAGTTCTAGAGCGCCCCAAACTATTATCGTCGATTAATTGTATCTCAGTAGGGTAGTTGTGCATTCTGTAGTGAGAACGGAGTACGCTAATGGCCTTCTTTCTTGCGAAAACCGACCCCGCCACCTATTCCATCGACGATTTCATTCGTGACAAAACCACGGTCTGGGACGGCGTCACAAACGCCCTCGCCGCCAGAGCCATTTCTACGATGTCGAAAGGCGACACGGTGTTTCTTTACCACTCCCAGGGGGATTCGGCGGTGGTGGGTCTGGCAAAGGTTGTTTCGCCCTCACGGCTCGATCCCAAGAACCCGAAATCCTGGGTTGTCGACATGAAATTCGTCAGCCGGCTCGACCCGCCTACAACGTTGAAAACGATCAAAGAGTCCGGTCTGTTCGCGGATTTCGACCTCGTGCGGAACAGCCGCCTTTCCACCATGCCCTGCCCGGAAAGCTTCGTCGCCTGGCTCCGGGAGCGCTACCCGAAGGCGAAATTTTAGAGCAGCCCGAGTTTCCCCAAGTACCGGCAAACAAGGGAAACCGGCAGCCCGACGACGTTGAAATAGCACCCTTCGATGCCCGTAATGTAGCGCGAGGCTATGCCTTGAATCCCATAAGCGCCCGCTTTGTCCATCGGTTCGTTCGTGGCGGCGTAGGCGTCGATTTCGGCCGCCGTCATGGGACCAAAGCTCACAGTGGTAACGGCCGCGTCAATGAAAAGTTTCTGGCGGTAGCAAAGGCAGATCCCGGTAATCACTTCGTGGCTGCGCCCCGCGAGCGCGGTCAGCATGCGAACGGCATCGGCGGCGTCCGCCGGTTTGCCGAAAATTTCAGAACCCAGGACCACGGTGGTATCCGCAGCCAAAACACAGGTATCGTCATCGCGAAGGATCGCCGTGGCTTTGCGAACAGCCAGACGCCGGACATACTGCTGCGCCGCTTCCCCGGCGTGGACCGATTCGTCAACATCGGCGGTGCGAACAGTGAACGAAATCCCGGCGCGTTCCAACAGTTCACTTCGGCGGGGCGACCGGGAGGCAAGGACAATCATTTGCTACCCATGGTAAATGCCAGTGATTTCCGTTTGTTAAACTGGAGCAATGATTTTCAGGGTTGTTGTCGCTTTTCTCGCTCTATCTGTCCCCGCATTTGCCCAAGGAACCACGTCCCGGCTGCTCGGCGTTGTTGCCGACCCGACAGGCTCGTCCGTGGCCAACGCCACTGTAACGCTCACGAATGAAGGCACGGCCGCTAGGTTCAATACCGTAACCGGCGAGAATGGCGCCTATACTTTTGACGCCCTGCAGCCGGGTCTATATGGCCTGACGGTGGAGGCGAGTGGCTTCCGGAAATACTCCGCCAAAGGCAACCGCGTGACCATCGGCCAGCCCACGACAATCAATTTGTCGTTGCAAATCGGCACGGTAACGGAAGTGGTGGAGGTGTCGGGCGCGGCGGAAGTCGTCCAGACGGCAACATCCGGCAATCACGGCCAACTGCTGGAAGAAAAGACCATTAAGGATCTGCCCATCGTCGGCACGCGCGGACGCAACCCGTTGCAGTTGCTGGAAATTCAGCCCGGCGTGAGCGCGGGCGGGAATACGGGAGGCACGGTCCATATCCATGGTGCGCGCGACCGTTCGTGGAACTTTACGCTCGATGGAATCGACGTGAATGAATCGTCGGCCGGCGGAGCGAACTTTACGCCTTTGCGGCCGAATCCCGATATGTTGGCCGAATTCCGCGTGTTGACTGGGAATTTTACGGCGGATTCGGGAAGGAACTCGGGCGGGCAGGTGGCGATGGTCACCAAATCGGGGACTAATGAGTTTCATGGGTCAGGATTCTGGCTCTATCGCACGCCGCGGTTCAACGCCAACGAATGGCAGAACAACGTCAACGCCGTGGGCAAACGGCAGTTTGTGCAGCACATTTTCGGCGGTTCCCTGGGCGGGGCGATTATCAAGAACAAAACGTTCTTCTTCGCCAACGGCCAGGGTTTGAAGGCATTGGAAACCGACATCGTCACGCGCACCGTTTACACCGCGAATGCGCGGCAGGGTGTTTTCCGCTACATGAACAACGGCCGCAATCTGCCGGCGGGCGTAGCTAACGCGAGCGTCGATTTCTCCGGAAACCCAACCAACGCCGCCAGCCTCCGCAGCTACAACATCTTCACCAGCGACCCCGGTCGCGCCGGGCAGGACCAATCCATTGCCGCTCTGATCGCCCAAACTCCGCTGCCGAACCGGTTCGATTTCGGCGACGGTTTGAACACCGCCGGCTACAACTTCACGGCCCCCCAGTTTGAACGCCAGAACGACATCGTGGCCAAAGTGGACCATATCTTCGACAACCAGAACACGATTTATCTCCGCTACGCCTTCGGACAGCAGGACACGAATTGTGATCGTGTTAACGGCGGCCAGCCTTTGTTCCCCGGCGCGACCTGCCTGGTGAATACCGCGCGCACGCCCCGGAACATGGCCGTGAACTGGCGCTCGAATCCGTCGCCGAACGTCACCAATGAATTCGTGATGGGCTTCAACAGCTTTGGATTTATCTTCGACCAGCCGCTGGCGTCGCTGACCGAGTACTCGTTGACCGGCGCGCCGGTAACGGTGTTGACGGATCGTTCCTTCGGCAACAACCGGAAGGTGCGGACGGCGCAAATTGTTGACAACTTGTCCTGGATCAAAGGCGCGCACGCCATCAAACTCGGCATGAATATCCGCCTGCAGCGCCAGGTTGACGACCGCGGCACCGTCGGCGGCCTGAACGCCAACCCCTCGGTGAACTTCTCAACTACGATTAACCCGGTCGACCCGGCCGCCTTTGGTCTTCCGGCCGACATCAACACCGCCTTCGACCGCCCGTCGTTGCAGTCCAATATCAACTTCCTGCTTGGTCGCGCCGGCCAGCGCTCGGTGGGCTTTGTCGCGGCGGGCGACAAGTTCGTTCCGGGGCGTTTTGCCTTCATCACCGACTATCCCGAATACGACCTCTACATCCAGGACACCTGGAAAGTGAAGAAAAATCTGACGGTCGATTTCGGGCTGCGCTGGGAGGCCAAACTGGCCGCCGCCAACCCCGACGACCGTATCCGCCGGCCGGACACGCCATTGGTGGCGGGCGCGGCGCCAACCACGACGGCTAAGTGGATCAACGCCAAGCTCTATGACAGCGACTTGAACAACTTCGGTCCCTCCGTAGGCTTCGCCTGGGATCCGTTCGGGACGGGCAAGACGTCGATCCGCGCCAACTTCCGCACCGCATTCGACCGTATTCCGACGTTCCTGTTTGCCTCCGCGATCTTCCCGAATATGCCCGGCGAGACAATTGGCATCTCCGATCAGACCTACGGCCAGGCTGGCGGCCGTTTAGCCGGATTGCAGCCCATCGCGCCGCCTTCGGTTATCCCGGCGTCGCTGTCCCAGCCGCCCGCCTTCAGCAATAATGGCATCACCGTCGTCGATCCGAACTTCCGTTCGGCGGTGACCAATCAGTGGTCGCTTTCGTTGCAGCGCGAGATCGTGAAGAACACGGTGCTGGAGATTTCCTATTTCGGCCGGCGCGGCTATGGGCTGATGGGAGCCTACGGCGCCAATCAGGTTGATATTAACCGGAGCGGTTTTGTCCAAGGATTCAATGAAGTAAGGGGCGGCGGTGAGTCGGACTTGTTCAACCGCGTATTGTCGGCCGATTCCCGCATCAACGCCGGCGAGACGGCTTCACGCATGATTCGCCGTCTCTTCCCGAACGATCTGACGAACAATAACGCCGGCGGTCTGGCCGCCAACTTTGCCGCTCGCCTCCAGGGCGGTCGTTCCGTCACTGACCTCTCCGGCGCGGGCCCGCACTTCTTTTGGCCCTTCCCGCAGTTCAGTTCCGTGAATACCATCGATTCGAACGACTTCTCCACTTACAACGGCATCGAGTTCCTGGTGGAGAAGCGCTTCTCGTCCAACCTGTTCTTGAATGCGAACTACACGTTCTCCAAATCGCTCGATACTCGCAGCTACGATCCGGCATTCACCGTGGTGAGCGGCGGAGCCAATCAGAGCGCGTCATCGACGCCGTTCGACATCAATAACCGCAAGCTGAACTACGGCCGCAGCGACTTCGACCGCACCCACGCGCTGAAGACTACTTTCAGTTACGACCTCCCGTTCGGGCGCGGACAGCGCTTCGGCGGCAGCGCCGGGCGAATGGCCCATCATGTCATCGGCGGCTGGCGCATGGCCGGCATTTTCACGCTGACTTCGGGCCGTCCGTTCACCGTATACTCGGGGCAGAGCACGGCGTCTAACATCGTGAATTCGCTGGCCGATTGCGCTGGATGCACCCGTAAAGATGGTGCGGCGCTGAATGACTCAACCGGTTTCGTCTTCTACTTCGACGACGCGCAGCGGCGGAAGTTCTCGATTCCAGCCGCTGGCTCCATTGGCAACACGCCACGCAATTTCTTCGAAAGTTCGCGCTTCGTGAACTTCGACGCCTCGTTCGCCAAACATCTTAAAATGGGCGAAAAGCACAATCTCGAAATTCGCGCCGACGTCACTAACCTGACCAACACGCCGACCTTTGGATTCCCGACGGCGACATTCACGTCCGCCACCTTTGGGCGTATTCGCGATACGGTGTTAAGCTCATCGCGCAAGATCCAGATGGGCGCCCGGGTCTACTTCTAATATGGATCTTCCCGTCGAAGGCTATTGCCGGGTCGCCATTGGCGATCCGCTGCATGGACCCTATCATGACCACGAGTATGGCTTTCCGGTCGAAAGCGACTCCGCGCTTTTTGAAACACTCGTGCTGGAGATCAATCAGGCGGGGCTGAGTTGGGCGACGATTCTACGCAAGCGGGCAGGCTTCCGGGAGGCATACCGGAACTTCGACATCGACGTCGTCGCGGCGTTTGATGAGACGGATGTGACGCGACTGCTGGGCGATGCGTCGATCATCCGCAATCGATTGAAAGTCGCGGCGGCGATTGAGAACGCCCAGCGTCTGCAAGCCATTCGCGCCCAGTACGGATCGTTTCGGGCGTGGCTCGACCGGCACCATCCACGGGAAAAATCGGACTGGGTCAAGTTGTTCAAAACGACCTTCCGGTTTACCGGCGGAGAGATTGTTGGCGAGTTCCTGCAGAGCACAGGGTACCTGCTGGGGGCGCATGACCCGAATTGTCCGGTAGCAAAGCTGGTCTTGGAAAAGAAACCGGCTTGGGCCCAAGCATCAAGGTATCATTATTAGTTGATGGAGGAGCCGTCTGTCCGCTAGAAGTCTTTTCCTACCTGTACTCGTTGCCGCCACGACCATTAGTTGTTCACGAACGGAACCTGAGCCGGGCCGCGTCAAAGCGGCGATTAACGAGGATCGATCGTTTAACGACGCCGCGCGGTTCCTGGCGGGGATCCCATCCGCGACTGGCAGTCCCTACGGAGAACTGGAAAAAACTTCGGCGTGGCAAAAATACGCCGCGGAGATGAGTGAAGCCTGGAAGGCCGCCGAACGCCGGCGCATCCTGCCAGTACGGGAGTTCCAGGCTCGCGAAATGGGCGGCGCGGACGCCAAAAGTAACTTCGTTTTCTATCCGTTCAGCGGGCCGGACGTGGTTTACATGCAGGGCTTCTATCCGAATGGATCGGTCTATGTGCTGGCGGGATTGGAACGGCCCGGTTCCATTCTGAAACCAGCCGAATACGAAGCGGCGGAGCTGGAAGCGACGTTGGACGGCATTCGGCGCGGCAGCGCTTCGTTGCTGGCGCGGAGCTTTTTCATTACGGGCGAAATGCGGCGGCAACTCCGCGGACATTTAGTGGACGGCGTCTTGCCCGTGATTCTAATGCTGCTCGCCCGGACGGGGAACACGATTGAAAATGTCCGCAACGTCGGGATCGATAATACGGGCAAGCTGGTGGAACTGGCGCGAGCGCAGGAGAAACCGGGGGAACAGCCCGACGGGCTGGAAGTGACCTGCCACAAGGATGGCGAGCGGAAGCGGCGCAAGCTCTATTATTTCAGGCTCGACTTGGGACCCGGATTGGACCGGAATCCATCGTTTTTGACGTTCCTGGAGCCATTTGGGAAATCGGAAACGCTCATCAAGAGCGCCTCGTTCCTGCTTCATTCGAAGACGTTCGTAAGACTTCGGGATTACATCCTGGGCAACTCCGTGCGGATCGTGCAGGACGATACCGGGGTCCGGTTTGAGGTCTTTGTGAAGCGCGGCTGGAAAGTGCGGTTGTTCGGGAGTTACAGCCGTCCAGACAGGCCGTTCCAATCGCTGTATCAGACCGAGTTGCACGATGCCTTTGAGGAGCCGGGACGCGTGAAGCCGCTGGGATTCTCAATGGGCTACGGGACCGGACGGCGGCCTTCGCATTTAGTCATAGCCGAACGCCCCTGATTTTTGGCCGCCGGCGTGCTTAGAGACAAGCATGTTGGACCGTATCGCCGCTAAACAAGAGCATTATCTGGACCTGCTGAGCGCCCGGCAAAAGCTGGTCGCCTCGAATCTCGCCAATGCCGAGACCCCCGGATATGTCACCAAAGACATCGATTTTCAGCGGGAGTTTCTCACTCTGACGAAGGGGCAGGCGGCGCCGATTCAGGAACCGGATGGCCTCGCATTTCGCAACGATGGCAACAACGTCAGCATGGAGCGGGAGACGCGGCTGCTAGCGGAAAACGCCCTGCGTTTTCAGTTCGTTAGCATGATGGTGAAGGGGAAGTTCCGGGCGATACGTTCGGCGCTCCAGGAAGGGCGCGGATAATGAGCCTCTTCCACCTCTTATCGGTAAGTGCGTCGGGGCTGGACGCGCAGCGCCGCCGGGCGGAAGTATTGACCGAAAACCTCGCCAACGCCGAAACGACAAGAACTTCTCAGGGCGGGCCATACCGGCGAAAAGATGTCATCTTCGAGAGTGCCAAGGCGGGACAGCCGTTCCAGTCTATGTTCCAAAGTGAACTCGGGCCTGGGGTGGAGGGCGTCCGCGTCGCCGACGTCATCGAAGACCAGCGGGACCCGGAAAAACGTTATATTCCGGGACATCCGGACGCCGATGCGCAGGGCTATGTCGCGTTCCCCCGGATTAATCCGGCGGAGGACATGGTGGACTTGATGAATACGACGCGGAGTTATCAGTCGAATATTGCCGCGATGTCGGCGGTGAAGGACATGATCCAGCGTTCGCTCGATCTGATGAGGTAATGGCGATGGACTCCATTCGAGGTATCAATCCGATCGCGCCCGTCCCGTCCGTTGGCGGGCTGGACAAAGCCGAAGCGGCGTCCGGCGGGACAGAGTTCGGGGATCTGTTCAACGAAGCCATCGGGCGCGTGGAACAGTACCGGGCAAAGGCCGAGGGGTCGGCGAATGCATTCATGAACGGAGAAACAGAGGAGTTGCACCAGGTGATCCTGGCGGGCCAGCGCGCCGAAATCGCGTTTGAAACCTTTCTGCAGGTCCGGAACAAAGTAGTCCAGGCCTATCAGGAAGTGATGCGGATGCAGATGTAGGTTTTCGGTAAAAACAAGCGCCCATGGCCTATTTGCAACAGCTTCGCGAACTATTCTTGCGCCTGACCATGCGGCAACGCATAATGACGGGCGGCGCGGCCATTCTGGTTATCGGGGGGCTATTCGGCCTGCGGTACTGGCAGACGGAACGGAACTTCAAGACGCTGTTCCAGGACCTGTCGGCGGAGGACGCCGGGATGGTTTTGGCGCGGCTGAAGGAGTCGGCGACGGAGATGCGGCTGGAGAATGGTGGAAAAATCATTAAAGTCCCGTCGGATAAGGTCGATGAGCTACGTATTCAAATGGCATCGGCGGGACTTCCGAAGAGCGGGCGAATCGGGTTTGAACTTTTCGACAAGCCCAATTTTGGCACCAGCGAATTCGCCGAGCAGGTGAACTATCACCGCGCGGTGGAGGGGGAACTGGAGCGTTCGGTGATGTCGCTGCAGGAGGTGGAATCCTCGCGGGTTCATATCACATTTCCGCGGCAGAGCCTGTTTCTGGAAAACCGGCAACCGGCGAAGGCGAGCGTGCTGTTGAAGCTGAAGCCGGGGGCGAATCTGTCGAAACAGAATATCCAGGCGATCGCGCACTTGGCGTCGAGCGCCGTGGATGGTTTGACGCCGGAGAACGTGTCGATCCTGGATATGCGGGGCAACCTGTTGAGCCGGCCGAAGAAGGCCGGAGACGGGGACGAGGAGACGTCGAAAGAGTTGATCGAGTACCGGGAGCGAATGGAGAAGGCGCTGCTTGAAAAGATTCGGGCAACGCTGGAGCCGCTTGTAGGGCCGGACGCGTTCCGGGCGGCGGTGTCATTGGACTGCGATTTGGCGAGCGGCGATCAGAGCGAGGAGACGTTTGACCCGTCGCGCTCCGTGATGTTGAATTCGCAGCGGTCTGAGGACGGATCGGCGCCGGCCGCGCCAGCCGGCGTGCCGGGAACGCCGTCCAACTTGCCGCGCCCAACTTCGCGTCCTGGATCGGGGAGCGGTGGACCATTGTTCCGGCGTTCGGAAAGCACGACATTTCAGACGAGCCGGGTAATCCGCCACACCAAGTTCCCACACGGGCAGGTGAAGCGGCTGTCGCTGTCGGTGCTGCTGGACCATACAGTAAGGTTGGAAGGCGGGAAGCGGACGGTGGAAGCGCCGCCGCCGGAGCGGTTACGGGCCATTAAGGACATCGTGTCGGCGACGGTTGGGTTCCAGCAGGAACGGGGCGACCAGATCATCGTCGAAGCGCTGCCATTCGAAACGACGCGGAATCTTCGGCCATTGGCGGGAGCGCCAACTGCCGCTCCGGGACGGCCGCGCCTGCTGTTGCCATCGGCGATTCCGGATTGGTTGCGGATCCCCATGGAAGGACATCTCAACTGGTTCATTGAGCAGAGCTGGCTGCCCGCCCTGGTGATTATTCTGGCGCTGGCGATCCTCTTTGGTCTGTATCGAATCATTCGCGGATTGGGGAGGAAGGCGGGCGGTCTGGTCAGTACCGTAACTTCCAAATCTGGAAAGAAGGCGAAGGGGCGGCTTGTCGATGTGACGTTGGAGCCGTCGATAGAAGGTTTGGCGGAAACGGCCCGGCTGGAGGCGGCAAAGGCGGAGGTTGAGGGCGTGCCGAAATCACTGGAGGAACAACTTCGCGACCGCGAGGCGTTGCGGCAGAAATTGACGAACGATGCGCTGCTGGAGCTGGAAATCAAGAAGGCCGAGGTCCGGCGGTCGGATGTACTGACACGCCATTTGAGCGAGTTGGCGAATAGGGATCCCGAAGGGGTGGCGAACCTGATCCGCACATGGACTGAGGAAGGGGCAACTCGCTAATGGCAGCCGCGCAAGCTGAAAAAGAAGCCGAGCGGGAGGAGCAACTTTCCGGCCTGAAGAAAGCCGCGGTACTGCTCGTCACCATGGGCCAGACGGCGAGTTCGGCGGTACTGAAGCACTTTAACGAAGACGAAGTACATGTGCTGGGCCGGGAAGTCGCGCGGCTCCAACAGGTGACAAATGAGACCGGCGAACGGGTGCTGGAAGAGTTCTACCAGATGTCGGTGGCGCAGGAATATGTGCTTAAGGGCGGCGTGGAATACGCGCGGAAGATGATGGTTAGCGCATTCGGCCCGGAGCAGGCGCGGATCCTGCTTGACCGGCTGATGAAAACGATCGGCAGCGACGCGGCGAACTTCGACGCGCTGCAAAAAGCGGATCCGCAGCAATTGGCGAAATTCATACACAGCGAACATCCCCAGACCATCGCGCTCATCCTGTCACATTTGAAAGCGTCGCAGGCGGCGGCGCTATTGTCATCATTGCCGGCGGAGATGCGGCCGGACGTGGCTTTGCGAATGGCGCACCTGGACCAGATTTCACCGGATATCATCGCGCGGATCGCCAAGATTATTGGCCAGAAATTGAAGGCGTTGGGCGAGTTGAACCGCGAATCGTACGGCGGTATCCACGCCGTGGCGGAGATGTTTAACCGGCTGGACGCGGGCTCCAGCAAGGAGATTCTGACGAATATCGAAGTTCAGGATCCGAGTCTGGTGGAAACCGTACGCCACCTGATGTTTGTGTTCGAGGACTTGCTAACGGTGGACAGCGACGCTATCAAGGAGATCCTGTCGCGGGTCGACCGGAAGGTCTTGACGCTGGCGCTGAAAGGCACCAGCGATAACCTGAGGAACCACTTCATGGGCAACATGTCCGCGCGCGGTTCGGAGATGTTGCGCGAGGAGATGGACACGATGGGGCCGGTGAAGATCAAGGATGTGGAGGGCGCGCAACAGCAGATTATCACCGTGGTGAGACAGTTGGAAGCCGACGGCACGATCAGCATGAAGGGTGGAGGAGGCGGCGAGCAGTACGTGCTCTAAGGCCAAGCCATGTCATCCCGCGTTCTGACCGGATCGAAGATTACGCGCGTCGAGCCCGTTCACTGGCTGCGGGCTTTTGGCGAACCCGTGAATGCGACACCCACGGAAAGGCCGGAATCCGAGCCGGGTTCAATGGATATCGAAGGGGCGCTGCAGCGGATTCAGGTGTTGGAACGGCGCATACATGAACTGGAATCCGAGTTGCCGAAGCGCCAGGAGATGGGACGGCGGGACGGCCGTGCGGAGGGTGAAAAGGCCGGGATGGATGCCGCCGCCGGGGCGCTCCAGCCGTTGTTGGAGCGTTTCGCCGCGACGATCGCCGAGCTTGCGTCCTACCGCGCCCGTTTCCGGCGCGATTCGGAACCGGAGTTGTTGCGATTGGCGCTCGCGGTGGCAAAGAAGATCCTGCGGCGGGAACTGACAGTTGACCCGCACTCGCTGCTGGGGATTCTGAAGGCGGCGCTGGAGACGATCAATCATGCCGAAATTCTGTGCGTGCGCACGGCTCCGGAAGACGCGGCGCAATTGACGGGACGGTTGGCGGGCCTGGGCTTGCCGGACCAGGTGGAGGTTATCGGGGACCGCTCCCTGGAGCGGGGCTCGGTCATCCTCGATACGAAACGCGGCCAGATCGACGCGAGCGTGCAAACCCAATTGGCCGAGATTGAAAACGGCTTTGCCGACCGCATCGCCACCCACAAAACCAAATGAGACTGACGCAAATACCCGCATCGCTTCCCGACCACTTCCTGGCGTCCCCGTATCTGGAGGATCTTGAGCGGACCAACGCGTTGCGGAGTAGCGGCACGGTGACGGAAGTGGTGGGACTGCTGGTGGAATCACAAGGCCCGGCGGCGGGACTGGGAGACTTCTGCGAGATCACGTTGGCCAGCGGAAGGCGAGTGCGGACGCAGGTTATCGGATTCCGGAACGGGCGGCTGTTGTCGATGCCGCTGGAGGAAACCGATGGTTTGCAGTTAGGAGATCCGATCGTGGCGCGCAGCGCGGCGGCGCGAGTGCCGGTTGGCCGGGCGCTGTTGGGTCGTGTGCTGGACGGGTTTGGACGGCCAATGGATGGCGGTCCGATGATCGACGCTACGGACGCGTATCCGCTGTACGCGACGCCGCCGGGACCGCTGTCGCGGCCGTCAATCAAAGAACCGCTGGTGACGGGCATCCGCGCCATTGATGGCATGTTACCCTGCGGGAAGGGACAGCGTATTGGAATTTTCGGTGGCAGCGGTGTGGGCAAGAGCACGCTATTGGGCGCGATGGCGAAGCACAATGCCGCCGATGTCAGCGTGCTGGCGCTGATTGGAGAACGGAACCGGGAAGTTCGGGGATTTTTGGAAAATGAGTTGGGTCCGGAGGGGCTGGCGCGGTCAGTCGTGATTTGCGCGACATCGGATCAGCCGGCGCCATTGCGGTTACGGGCGGCGTTCGTGGCCCTGGCGGTGAGCGAGTTCTTCCGGGATCAGGGCGCCGATGTGTTGCTGGTGATGGACTCGGTGACACGGTTGGCAATGGCGCAGCGCGAAATCGGTCTGGCGGCCGGCGAACCGCCGAGTCAGAAGGGCTATCCGCCATCGGTGTTTAACCTTTTGCCGCGAATCTTTGAACGGGCCGGGAATTTCGAAGGCGGTTCGATCACGGGCCTGTTTACGGTGTTGGTGGAAGGCGACGATTTCAATGAGCCGATCTGCGACGCGGTACGAGGGATTCTGGACGGGCACATTATTTTGTCGCGAGAGTTGGGATCGGCGGGGCATTATCCGGCGATTGACATCTTGCAGTCGGTGAGCCGGTTGGCTAGCGCCGTTTCGACACCGGAACAAAAGAACGGTTCGCGGAAAGTGCGGGAGGCGATGGCGTCTTACCGGCGGTCGGAAGACTTGATCAATCTGGGGGCGTACGCCACGGGATCGAATCCGGTGCTTGACGCCGCGATCCGGACAAGGCCGCAGCTCGAGTCCTTCTTGAAACAGGACGCCGGGGTTAAAGTTTCCCGGGAAGAGACGCTGCATTCGCTGGAGCGGCTGGCTGGAGCCTTGTAGTGCGGAGGTTCCAGTTTTCGTTGCAGGCGGCGTTAGGCATGCGGGAACGGAGCGTGGAGACCGCCGAAAACGCGCTTCGCGGGGTCCAGGAGGAATGGAACGCGAATCAGCGGCAGCAGCAAGAACTGGCGGACGACGTACGGGGGGCGGAGTTAGAGATTCGATCAGGCCCTGTGGAGCCGGCGGACTACACGGCGCTGGACCGGTATCGCGGGGCGGCACTGCGGCGGCGGTTACGCATGGCACAGGAAGCGTCGGCGATTGCAACACGGTTGGCGGAACGTCGCGCGGCCCTGCAGACCGCTGAACGGGACAAGACGCTGCTAATTCGTTTGAAGGAGAAAGCGCTTACGCGCTGGCAGTTGGAGTACGACAAGGAACAGCAGCAACTGGCGGAGGAGGCGTATCTGAGCCGTTGGAACGCACGGTAGCGTCCGGGCGGCGTAAAACCACGCCATGACGGCCGTGGCGCGGTAACGGGCAGTTCGGTAACGGTTACCGCGCCGCGAAAGTAAGCGAGCCGGTGTGTTTGCCCGCCCTACTGGGAGTCATCCGGAGCTTCGCCCAGAGTTACCGTAATCTTTGCGGTGCGGCCGCCACGGAAGACGGTTAGCTCCATAACGTCGCCGGCACGTTTCTTGGTCAACGCACTGGCGATCGCGTCGCGGGCTTCGCAAGGTTTGCCATCAATGGCCATGATCAGGTCACCGCCCACTCCCACTTCATAGTTGCCAATGACCACGAATTCGCGCGGTCCTTTGATCCCGGCGCGCTCGGCGGCGGTGCCGCGCTGTACGCTCTGGACAAGCAGCCCGCCGTCGGGAGGAAGCCGGAGAGCTTCGGCCCATTCGCCGGAGACAAGTATTGTCTGGACGCCGAAGAAGGGCCGCTTGAAGCTCTTTCCCGCCCGGTATTCGGTGAGCATCAATTTCGCCTTCGCTACCGGCATGGCAAAGCCGATTCCGATGTTGCCGCCGGGACCGTAAATGGCGGTGTTGATGCCGATAACGGAGCCTTGCGAGTCGAGCAGCGGACCGCCGGAATTGCCCGGATTGATAGCCGCGTCGGTTTGCACCATGCCTTCGAGTTCGCGGTTATTCTCGTCGCGGATGGTCCGGTTCAGACTGCTGATGATGCCAGTTGTCAGCGTTCCGTCAAGGCCAAAGGGATTGCCGATAGCGAGTACTTTCTGACCCACTTGCAGGCCTTCGGATTCGCCGAGGCGCAGAAAGGGCAGTTTCTTCCGAGGGGTGATACGGAGCAGGCCGAGATCGTTGGCGGGATCCTTGGCCAGGACCTCGGCGTCGTATTTCGACTGGTCGGAGAATGTCACAACGATCTTCTGGCTGCCGGCCAGGACGTGGTTGTTCGTCAGGATCAGGCCTTTTTCGCCGTCGATGACGAAGCCGGACCCGGTCTCGCGGCTGGGGATCAGTTCGGAGAACCAGCCACGCCGGTAGACCGTGCTGGATATGTTCACCGTCGACGTCCGGGCCTGTTTATAGATGTCGATGTTGTTCAATTCATCGGTATTCAGGCCGGCGCCGCTCACCTTCGCCTCCTGGAAAAGCGGTGTGTCCGAGAGACTTCCGGACACAGGAAGGAATCGCGACTTGGCAACGGAAGTCAGGTAAACAAACGCTCCGGCAAATAAGCCAGCCATGATCAGGTAACGAAAGCGTTTCATAGGCCTCTCAGACGATTATAGACTTCGATGGTTTGCCGCCGCGAGTCATCCATTGACTTGGATGTATCTATGACGAAATCCGCCGCAATTCGTTTGAGGTCATCCGGCCATTGGCTGGCCAGACGGGCTTCGGTTTCCTGGCGAGTCCAGCCGGAGCGAGCCATTGCACGCTCAATTTGAAGTTCGCGGCCGCAGACGGTGAGAACGATTTTGTGGAAACGGCCCGTCGCGCCGGTCTCAATATAGATGGCCGCTTCGCAGATGACAATGGCGTCTGGCTCCGTTTTGGCGATCTCGGCGATCCGCGACTGGCGGAGCCGTTCCACGGCCGGATGGACGATGGCGTTTAGTTGTTCAAGCCGGGCGGGGTCCGGGAAAACCATCGCGCCGAGCCGGCGGCGGTTTATGGTGCGGTTAGCGTCCAGGATCGCCGGGCCGAATAGGTTGACGACGGCCTGATAGGCTTCGCCGTTCGGCTCCAGTGTCTGGTGGCCGAGTCGATCGGCTTCGAGCCGATAGCAGCCCAGTTCCTCGAAGACTTTGCCGACGAAACTCTTGCCGGTCGCGAGGCCGCCGGTGAGGGCGACGGCGAGGATCACGACTGGCGGCGTTCGGCCGCTTCAACCGTGTTGACCATGAGCATGGCGATGGTGAGCGGCCCGACGCCACCGGGGACGGGAGTCCAGGCGCCGGCCAGTTCGGCCGCGTCAGAGGGATGCATGTCACCGGCGAGGACGCTGCCGCGTTTGTCGAAAGCGGCGGTTTTTTCGCTTGATTCGCCGAAGATTTTGACGACTTCGTCGCGGTTGTCGAGGCGGTTAATACCGACGTCGATGAGTACGGCGCCGGGCTTCATATGAGGGCGAGAGAGCATGGCGGGACGGCCGATAGCGCCGACGAGAATATCGGCGCGCCGGCACTCGGCGGCGAGATCGGCCGTGCGCGAATGGCAGACCGTTACCGTCGCGTTGGCGTGGAGCAGGAGCATCGCCATGGGCTTGCCGACGATATCACTGCGGCCGACGACAACGGCGTGTTTGCCAGCGACGGTTATTTCGTAGCGTTTGAGAAGTTCCATGACGCCTGAGGGGGTGCAGGGCTTGGGACCGGGCCGGCCGATGGATAGGTTGCCGACGTTGGTTGGGTGGAACCCGTCGACGTCTTTATCCGGGGCGATCGCGTCAAGGACACGCTGCGTGTCGATCTGTTTCGGAAGCGGCATTTGCACGAGGATTCCGTCGATTTCGGGGCGGGCGTTCAAATCCGCGACGATTTGCAGGAGTTCCTCCGTGGTGATGCTGGCGGGAGGCGTGAGCTTCTCACTGACCATGCCGAGTTCGGCGCAGGTTTTGACCTTGCTGCCGACGTAGACTTCGCTGGCCGGGTTGTTTCCGACGAGGACGACGACCAACCCGGGCTTACGGGCAAGCTTGGCGATGCGGGGTTTGAGCTCTTCGAGAATTTCGTCACGGACGCGCTTGCCGTCCAAAATTAGAGCCATTTATTTATTAGATCACCCGGGGGTGCCTAACGTTTTTGAGGATTGTGGCCGAAAACACTCGCTTACGCTCGTGGCTCGGAAGGGGTCGCGTTGATTCTGAAAGAGTTACCGAGCCGCGAGCGTCAGCGAGCCGGTATCTGCCCCAATGCGGTTAAGCACCCATCACTTGGGCGGAGGTTTACTGGTTCGTGGCGCCATTTGATCGTGGGTACTCGGACGGCGGGGGACTGAAAGGAAGATCTATGAAGAATGACCTGAGACCGGAGTACAAACCAGAGGATTTCCCGGCATTGGTGCGCGGAAAGTATGCGGGCCGTGTGCGCGCTTGTTCCAATGTCGTGGTGATTGATCCGGAACTCACCGAGTTGTTCCCGAACGCTGACGCCGTGAACGCCGCGCTGCGATCGCTTGCGGATATTGCAAGAAGGGCTCGGCCCGCACGCCGGCGTTAGCGGCGACAGGCGGCGGTGCCCAGTCAAAACAGGAACTTCAAGCCAAATTGCAGTTGACGGCCAGTAGCCTGCGCGCCGCTCAACTTTCCGAACTCCGGATTGTTGTCGTTGCAGGCGGAACCCGGCGTGCGGCCAATACAGGTCATGGGCGGACTGTTGGAACTGGCCAGGCTGAAGGTGGGTGTGTTCATCAGATTGAACGCTTCAGCGCGGAACTGCAGCCGCATGCGTTCTCCGAAACTCACTTGCTTGAAGAGCGAGAAGTCGAAGTTCACCGAGCCGGGTCCGCGGGCTACGCGGCGAGCGGCGTCGCCGTAGAGTTGAATCGGCGCGCCGGTCATGCTGGGCGTGGTTCCGGGGACGCGGAAGGCGGCCGCGTTGAAAAAGCTGTCCGGGCCGCGGTTGCTCGTTACCTGAACTGGCTCGCCCTTCACGCGATCGGGAACATTGAACGTGTTGAAGATGGGCGGGAGACGGTTGGTACGGATGTCCGTGGGGAAGCCGCCCCGCAATGTCGTGATGCCGTTCAACTGCCAGCCGCCGGCAATTTTGCCGAGCGCGCCGCCGCCGCTAAGCCAGCGTTGGCCCGGTCCCCATGGCAGTTCGTATCCGTAGCTAACGTTGAAAATGTGGGCCACGTCAATGGGGGCGAGTCCCTTCTCACGGGACAGATTGTAGGCGTCCAGCGCAATGGAAGTTCCGCCGTTTTGCGTGAACGCACTGGGACCGGAGCCTCCCTCCTCCATGTTCTTTTGCCAGGTATAGTTCACCAGGAAATTGAGCCCATTCCGATGGCGCTTTTCAACGCGCAGGTTGAAGGCGTTGTAATTCGATTTGGCTTTGGAGAAGGTGGGAATGACGGTGCCATTGATCATCGGGTAAGGCCGCAGTCGCTGGACGTTGCGGCCATCGAGCGCGTATTCGAAAGGCACTTGATTGACGTTGATGAAGAGCGTCGCCAGATCCCGGCCGCGGGCGCCTTGATAAGAAGTTTCAAACAGCAGCGCTTCGGCGGGTTGGAATTGGACGGAGAAATTATACTGCTCCAGCCTGGGGAAACGGGCGTCATGGAACCCTTGCGAGCGGATGGTGCGCGCGAGTGGGGAGGTGGCGCTGTAGGCTTCCAGCGTCGTGGCCGTAGGACCGGCCTGTACCGGCGAATTTATGGTGTACGGCGGCGCGACGGTGCGCGAAGCGCTCACCACGGGAGCGATCAGGGCGGGCGTGTTGGGGTTGTTGCCAGCCAGTTGGGTAACCTCCTGATTCTGGTCGCGAAGCCCGTAGAATATGCCGTATCCGCCCCGCAGTACCCAACGGCGTTTGGCCTGAAAAGCGAAGCCGGCGCGAGGCCCGAAATTGTTGTGATCGCCATCGACAATGCCGCGGGTGTAGCCGTCTTTTCCCGGTACGGCGAAGCGGGCTTTGTCGATGTCGAAGAGGCCGCCGCGGTCGCGGATATCGATGGGCTGAGTGTACAGGTCGTAGCGGAAGCCCAGGTTCAGCGTTAGCCGTCTGGAGACCTTCCAATCGTCCTGGACGAACGTTCCGAAATAGACGTCGGCTTGGCGGCCCCAGTCGAGCATCTGCGTCCCCTGAATCAGGCTGGGGAAACCCATCAGGTAATCGGCGAATGGCGCGCCTGAACCCGGGGTGTCGCTGCTGGAGGAGAAGATGGACCCGAAAATGAACTGGCCGAAAAATGGATTGCCGCGGAGCGTGTCGAAGCGGTTGCGCCGGAAATCGGCGCCTGTTTTCATACCGTGTTTGCCGCGGTTGATAGAGATGGTGTCGGCGAAGTGGAAGCGGTTCTCGTAGTTCAAATCGCTGGAACCGCCGCCGAAACCGTCGAATTGCGTCGAGCCCGTGCCTTCGCCGGAGAAGTTAAAGGCGATGGACGGGAAGCCGCTGACGGGGAAAGGGAAGAGGGCTACTTTATTATCAACGGCGAACTTGGCGCCATCGCTGACGTTGTTAACAATGCGGCTGCCGTTGTGGCGGGTGTAGCCGGCGCGGAACTCATTGACAACGGTGGGGGAGAAAACATAGGTATCGTTCAGCACAGCCTGGAAAATGTCGCGGTAGAGCGTGTTGCCGCCGCCGATGAAACCATCGATTGTGCCCGGCTGGGGATTGGTCTGATTGCTCTTGGAAACGCGCCCGAACAGGTTATGGTTGTTGGTGATGGCGTGGTCCATGCGGGCGTCCCACTGGTCCTGATCGAAGCCCCGGGCAATCTGCCGGAAGAAGTTGCGCGACTGGACGCCGGCGGCGCCGAAGTTCGGATCGGGGATCAGTTTCAGCACGGCGGTGGAGGAGGGGTTGATGCGGGCTTGCGGGACAATGGCGCCAGTGAAGGGCGTGCTGACCACGGCGCCATTCGGCGCCTGGCGGCGGGCCAGGGGGTCAAAGATGGGCGTGCGGAGGGAAGAGAGATCGCCATTGCGAATGGCGGTTGGGGGCAGGCTGCCTACCGAAGAAGCGGCGGCGGTGCGCTGGCGTGTGCCCTGATAATCGCCGAAGAAAAACGTCTTGTTGCGGATGATGCGGCCGCCGAAGACGCCTCCAAACTGATTCTGCCGGAAGGCCGCGCGGGGCAGGCCGGCGGCGTTGGTGAAGAAATTATTGGCATCGAGTTTATCGTTGCGGAGGAACTCGAAAAGTGTGCCGTGATAGTCGTTGCTGCCGCTTTTGATGGTGGCGCTGATGACGGCGCCGGCGGCATGGCCGAACTCGGCGGAGAACGAATTCGTTTTCACTTTGAATTCCTGTACGGCATCGACGCTGGGCTGCAGCGCGATCCCGCTGCGGCCAATGGCGCCGGAGGTGACGGTGGTGTTGTTATCGACACCGTCGAGCAGCACTTCGTTGGAGGAGAAACGTCCGCCGCCGGCGATGAACGGCAGGTTCGTCCCCATACCGGTGACGGGCGTGGTGTTGCCGGCCAGCAAGCCCAAGGAGAAGGGGTTGCGGCCGTTGAGCGGCAGTTCCAGAATCTTCTTATTTTCGATCACTTGACCGAGCGATGAGGTATCGGCTTCCAGCAGCGGCGTGGACTCAGTGACCTGCACGGTTTCGACGACGTCGCCAGGCGTGAGGGTCAGGCGCACGGTGGCGTTCTGGTCGACCTGCAAAGTAAATGAAGAGACGTTGGAACGCTTGAAGCCGGCCGCCTGGACGGTGATGCTGTACTCGCCCGCGGGTAGAAACGTGGCTTGAAACTCGCCGCGTTCGCCAGAGGACCCGGTTCGCGTAAGGCCGGTGGATTTATTGGTGACGGAGACGGCGGCCCGCTGGACGACGGCCTGCGTGCTGTCTTCAGCGACGACGCTAATGGTGCCGGAGGCGGTTTGGGCAAAAGCGGAACCGGCGCACAGGAGGAGGGTGAGGAGGGTGAGGAGGAGACGCATAGTTTTGTATCCAGCGACATCATATATGACTCGCAAAGGGCCGGTGGGTTGGCAGACCGCTGCTTGAGGCCTTACAACTGAGTTAGGGTATTTTTCTATTGAGTCTAGTGATCTCCGGCTCGACACGTCTGCCGATGGATAGGCAGGCATGATGAATCGACCCACGCTATTTGTCTGTGAATCGGAGCCCGCGGCTGTGGCTGGGCTTCGCTGGTTTCTATCCGACACAAATGAGTTTGAGGTGGTCGGACAGGCGTCCACGATATCGGCGGCGATTGCTTCGATAGAGGAAATGCGGCCGAACGTGCTTTTGATGGATCATTCGCCGGGCGTCAGATCGACGTTGCACTTTCTATCCGAACTAGCCTTCGTAAGCGAATCGACGGGGTGTGTGCTGTGGACGCGGGACGTTCCGGAGGCAGAGTTGGTCCGGGCATTTCGGGCCGGAGCGAAGGGTTTTGTGAAGAAAACGTCGCCGTTGCCGGTGCTGCTTGAGGCGTTGCGGCGGGTGAAGAATGGGGAGGCTTTTTTGGAGGAGTCGGCGTCTCCCACGCTGCGCCAATGGACAGTGCGGCGAAACGTGCCGCGGTTGACGCCGCGGGAGCGGGAGATCATAGACCTGGTGTCGCAGGGAATGAAGAACCGCGAGATCGCGGAACGTCTAACTATAACGCCGGGGACGGTGAAGGTGCATTTGATGCATGTTTTTGAAAAAACGGGCGCGAGGGACCGGTACGAATTAGCGGTGCGGGGATCGCGGCTCCTGCTGGAAACGGAACCGTTCATTGAAGTCCGGCGAACGGCCTAAGGTTTTCGTCGAATCCGTCCGATTGCTTTCTGGGATGGGTAAATTAGAGCCGGAAATCGAGATTCGAGCGGCGGCGGGGAAAGGGCGTGACGCGGCCTCCGATTTGCGTAGTTTGAGCGCTTCGGCGGGGACGTCCGAGGATTCCCGGCGGGCTGAGCGACCTTTCTGGGCGCCGACTCTGGCGGATTTTTTGTTCCTTTCATTAATTATTTGGTTGTTCCTGGCCGGGCCCAACGGATGGCTGGCGTTGTTATCGGATGGCGATACCGGATGGCATATTCGCGTAGGGGATTGGATTCGAGAGCATCGCGCCTTCCCGCGCCAGGACTTTATGTCGTTTTCGAAGCCGGGAGAGCCGTGGTTCGCCTGGGAGTGGGGCGCCGAGGTGTGGATGTCGATGCTTCACGGCTGGGCGGGGATGAAGGGCGTGGTCCTTGGATTAGGTCTGTTGATTCCGGTGTATTTGTTAATCGTGTTCCGGCATGCAATGTGGCGTGGAGCGACGCCCTTGATCGCTTTGCCCATACTGCTAGTGGCGAGCGGATCTTCGGCGATTCACTATCTGGCCCGGCCGCACCTGTTCACGCTGGTATTTCTGGCGGGAGCGCTGTGGATGGTCGAAGCGGATCGGCGAAAACGATCGGCACGAATCTGGCTGCTTGTGCCGCTGACGATTGTATGGGCGAATCTGCATGGAGGCTTTCTAAGCCTGGTGGCGTGTCTGGGTCTGGTCTCGATCGGGTCCGCGATCTCTAAGGAATGGCTGGCGGCTCGCCGTTACGGAGTCTTGGCGGTGGCCTGTCTGGCCGTGTCCGTACTGAATCCATACGGATATCACTTGCATGAACACATCGCCGCCTACCTCCGCAGTGACTGGATTCGCGAGGCGGTAGACGAATTTCAATCGCCGAGTTTCCGCTCCGAGGCGATGCTGCTTTTCGAAATTTCGATGATCGGCGCACTGATCTGCGTGTATCGCGCCATTAGGCGGGGCAACTGGGTTGACGCGCTGCTGGTGATTGGTTGGGCGCACCTCAGTCTGAGCTCGGTGCGGCATGTGCCAATTTTTCTTTTGGTTGCCGGGCCGATTTTTGCGGCCGAATTGTCGGCATGGTGGACGGAACTGGTTCCAGGCCTTCCGCGGCGAGCGGTCTTGCGAACGTTCGATAAATTGTCCCGCGACCTTCGTCCAGGATTCGTCCGGAATAGCGTTTGGGTGATTTTTCCGGCCGTCGTAATGATTTTGGTGGACCGGCCGATTGCGTGGCCGAAGACTTTCCCCGAGCTAAAGTTTCCCGTTGGCTTGATTGAGACGCACAAGAGCGCTATTGAAGGGAAACGTGTGCTGACGACCGACGAATGGGGGGACTATCTCTCCTACCGGTTCTATCCCCGGCAACGGGTGTTCTTCGATGGCCGGAGCGATTTCTATGGAGAGAAGCTCGGCAGGGTCTATTTGAGTTTGATGCGAGGCGGGGCCGTCGCGGAAGAGCAAGTCGAATACTTTCAATTCGATACGGTGTTGGTACCGCGGGAATGGGAGCTTCAGGGCACATTGCGCCGCAATCCAAAGTGGGAACTCCTGGCCGATAGCGGGAAAGCTGTACTGTTCCAGCGCAAGACCGGGCTCGGGGCGCCGGCGATCTTAAGGAAATGATGCGCCAGGCCTAATGAAAACCGCCTGACCGGTCGAAAGAAGTAGTGGAGATCAATTGGAATATGAAGATCGCATCTTCCCAAAACGAGATAGCAACTGGCGGGAAACGCACATCGAATCGAAATTCGCGAACGGCGCACCGTTCGCCGGTTGAGTCGTTGGCCGCTCCAGCTTGGCGTTTGCCGGGAGGAATGCGTCTGGCGGAATACGCACTGCGGGGCGGTTTTGTCGCGTCATCATTGCTCTCCCGGAGTGACCGGGAGAGATAGTTCCATAGCGGAACAGCACAAGTCGGCGGTTTAGGGTATTACGAAAGGGCAGAAGTCATGGATCGCAGGTTCCTAACAGTTCTCGGGGTCAGTCTCGTTTTCGCGCTGGTTGTCTCCGCGATTTTCTATCAGCTAACGGCCAGGGCCGGGGCGCCTATCGCCAACGCGCCCGAGTCAAAGGATATGAAAGACGTGGTTGTCGCGGCGAAGCCGCTTGGACTTGGCGGTTCCATCAAGCCAGGCGATGTAAAGGTTAGCAAGATTCCGGCGGACCAATTCCCTAAGGGAGCCTTCTCTAAAGTTGAGGAAGTCATGGACCGGCCGGTCGTTAGTAACATTCTCCTTGAGGAGCCGATTATCGTTGGGCGGCTCGGGGAACGCGGAAGCGGTCAGGGTATTGCCCCGATCATCCCTGTCGGGATGCGCGCGGTTACTGTCCGGGTTACTGAGGTCGTCGGAGTGGCGGGTTTTGTTTTGCCGGGAATGCGCGTGGACGTGCTGGTGACTGGCCGGCCGCCCGATTCAACCGATACCGTAACCACAACAGTTTTGCAGAATATCGTCGTCCTCTCGGCTGGGCAAACCTACCAGCCCGACGCTCGGGGGCAGGCCATAAACGCTAATACCGTCACTCTGCTTGTTTCGCCGGATCAGGCGGAATTGTTGACGCTGGCCGGCAACGAAGGCCGCATTCAACTGGTTCTTCGCAATGGCAGCGATCACGGTATAGAGAAGACTTCGGGACGGCAGCTCGGCGAACTTTTTGGGCGTGGAAACGGTAAGAAGCGACGCAATCAGGGTGGGACCGAAGGCGAGGGTGCCGAAGGCTCGTCGCCAGCGCCCCGGCCCCGGCCCCGGCCTGTAACAATAGCCTCTGCGGCAATCGCGCCGCCGCCGGTCGCGGCGCCTCTTCCTCCTCCGCCGCCCGACGAAATCGTTACCTTCCGCGGTACTGTCCGCGCCGTGGAAGTAATCAGTTCCCGCAAGAATTGACCATCTGATGGACCAGATGACCACCTCCGCCACTCCGCCGGTTCGCGATCGCAACGCGGTTGACGGGCAAATGAAGGAAAGGATTCCGATGAGTATAAGGTTAAATTCAGGACCGCGAATGCTCGGTCGCGTTATCGTTCTATCCGTGTTCTGCGGACTGTCGGCCATCTGCCAGAACGTGCAAGAACTGCGCCTAACTTTGGGAAAGAGCATCGTGATCGACTATCCGGCGGATATCGGCCGCATCTCCACGAGCAATCCTGAGGTAGCCGATTATGTCGCGGTTACAACGCGCGAAATCCTCATTCATGCAAAATCGCATGGGACAGCGACTTTGATTGTCTGGGCACGATCGGGCCAACGCGAGTTTTACTCCATAACGGTCGAGCACAATTTGGAGCCCATTCGCAAAATCATCAAGTCGACGTTTCCCAGCGAAGATATTCAAATTCAGGCGGCGCGCGACACCCTTTCACTTACAGGAGTGGTCAGTTCCCAATTAGTGGCCGATCGGGCCGTGGCGCTCGTGACGCCCCTTGGAAAAAGTGTTGTCAACAACATGCGTCTGGCTGCCCAGAAGGCTGAGAAACAGGTTCTACTGCGGGTACGCTTCGCGGAATTGAATAGAAACGTTTCACGTAGCTTCGGTGTGAATCTGATCTCGACCGGAGCCGGAAATACGATCGGCCGCATCACATCGGGCGGTACTCCCGCCCCCGTGCCATCTCAAGTTGACGGCGGCGGCGGATCCAGTTCCAGCTTCAGCATCTCAGATGCGCTCAATATCTTTGCTTTCCGGCCGGACATTAACATTGGCGCTTTCGTAAAGGCCCTCCAGGCGGAGGGTGTACTTCAGATCCTCGCCGAGCCCAATTTAGTTACGACGAATGGCAAGGAGGCGAGCTTCCTCGTCGGCGGCGAATTCCCTGTTCCAATTCTGCAAGGCGGCTCCAATGCCGGTTCAGTCACTGTTCAGTTCCGGGAGTTCGGGATCCGCCTTAGCTTCACTCCGCAAGTCACCGAGAATGGCACCATAAAACTCTATGTAAAACCGGAAGTGAACACGCTCGATCTTGCTAATTCGGTGTCAATTGCCGGTTTCAGCATTCCGGCCTTGGCAACGCGAAAAATTGAAACCAATATTGAGCTCGGCGAGGGGCAGAGCTTCGTCATCGGCGGCCTAATGGACGACCGCGTAACGGATAGTATGTCCAAAATTCCAGGTCTGTCGAGTATTCCGCTCCTTGGGAGTCTCTTCAAGAGTCGCACGGAGAACAAATCGAACTCTGAATTGATTGTTCTGGTTACACCCGAGATCACCACGCCAATGTCGGCGAGCGATCCTCGGCCGAAGATCGAGTTCCCGAGAGAATTCATGGACCATTCTCTGCCGGCCGTAGCCCCGAACGTCGCGGCGCCGGGTAATTCGAAGGGTAAATCTCCAAAAAAGCAGAAAAATACCTCCCGTTCCACAGCCGCTGTCAGAGCAAAAGAATCTTAGTTCGATCCGCCCCGCGTATCCTGTGGATCCGAGGGAACGTTTAAGTCAGTCGAGGATAGAAGCCGGAAAATGCAGGCAAGTGAAACTCCAATCGTCGCGCTGCTTATATCTCCCAATAGGGAGGTAGCTGAGTCTTTCATGCGGGCGGCGACGCCGGTAAGGCTGTTTCAAATTGTTTCCGACCTGAAAGCCTATCTTCCCGAGCAAGTTCTAGAAATGCGCTTGCGTCAATGGAAACCGGATGTAGTTCTATTGGATCTGTCGACACAAATCGACGAGGCGTGCGAAACGATCCGTTATCTATTAAATCGGACTCCACCGGTACAGGTCGTCGGCCTGCATACTCATCAGGATGGGACCGCGATCGTGCGCTCCCTTCGCGCGGGGGCGTCTGAGTTTCTCTGGACACCCTTCGAACCGGAAGCGCAAAAATCCGCTTATGAAAGAGTGGTCAAGCTGCAGGCTCCCGTAACGATTGAGGAGCGCGAACTCGGCACCGTGGTCGGATTTGCCAGCACCAAACCAGGTTCGGGAGCTTCCACACTAGCCGCTCAAAGTGCGTTTGCTATACAAAGACTCAGCCAGAAGCGAGTTTTGCTGCTGGATCTGGATCTGATGGGCGGAACGATCGGTTTCTACCTAAAGATTCAACACCCGCATTCCTTTGTCGATCTCCTTGATCGGGAGAATCTGCCCGATCAGGAAGAATGGGAATCTCTCACGGCGCATTTGGACGGAATCGATATTCTTCCTGGCCCCGAAGAACCCCAAACTGCGACGCTGGATCCGGGGCGGCTCCACCTCGTGATCGAGATGGTTCGCAAGCAATATGATTTCATTGTCCTGGATCTCCCTTCGATCTTTCACCGGACGGCGCTATTGGCGTTCTCCGAGGCGAATTCCGCGTGCCTTGTAACAACCGCCGAGCTTCCGAGTCTGCATCTAACCAGGAAGGCAATCGAGATGCTCGATGCCGTCGGATTTGAGAAGTCGCGATATAGCATTCTCGTGAATCGACTTAGCCGGCAGGAGGGAATCGCGGCGGTCGACGTTGAAAAGATGTTCGGAGCATCCGTAAATGCCGTTCTCCCGAATGATTATTTTTCGCTCCATCGGGTTGTAACCCGGGGAGTGCCGCTGACGCAAGATGCGGAGTTGGGCCGGGCGATCGAATCTTTCGCGGCGAAATTGGCCGGCGTTGCGGGCGACCAAACCCGGAAGTCGAAGACGTTTTGGGGTATGTGAGTGGAGTAATGAATTCTAATGATATCTAGCATCGAATCCAAGCAAGGCACGCAGCAACTCAGTTGGGAGCAACGGCTGCTCAAGAACTCCAGCCAGAAGAAGGCGGGACTGAAGCCGGAGTATCAGGAACTGAAGTTCACTCTTCACCGGAAACTTCTGGACAAGATCAATCTGGAAGCCCTCGCAACGATTGACAATCAACGAGTACGAGGCGAAGTTCGCCAAGCGCTGTTCACTCTGATCGAGGGCGAACCTACGCTCTTGAGCTCGAATGAAAAACAGCAAATCTGCGACGAAGTGCTGGACGAGGTTTTCGGACTCGGGCCGTTGGAGCCGCTACTGCAAGACTCAACAATTTCGGACATTCTCGTCAACGGCAGCAAACAGGTTTATGTTGAACGCCGAGGCATTTTGGAATTGACAAGCGTCACGTTCCGGGATGATCAACACCTCCTGCGAATAATCGACAAAATCGTGTCCCAAGTTGGCCGGCGGGTAGATGAATCGACGCCAATGGTCGACGCGCGGCTGTTGGACGGGTCTCGTGTGAACGCGATCATTCCGCCGTTGGCGGTTGATGGTCCACTGATGTCGATCCGGCGATTTTCACAAGATAAGTTGATGCCAAGCGACTTGGTGTCGAAGAAAGCGTTGACGCAGGGGATGATGGAATTGCTGGAGGCCGCCGTGAAAGCGAAGATGAATATCATCATTGCCGGCGGGACGGGCGCCGGCAAGACTACTCTTTTGAACGCTCTTTCGGCTTTTATCGCGCCTAAGGAACGCATTGTTACGATCGAGGACGCAGCCGAACTGCAACTGAAGCAGCCCCATGTCGCCAGGCTTGAGACTCGTCCACCGAATCTCGAGGGAAACGGCGCGATCCGGCAGCGCGAGTTGCTCATGAATAGTCTCCGTATGCGGCCCGACCGTATTGTGGTCGGCGAAGTTCGCGGTCCGGAGGCTCTGGACATGCTTCAGGCAATGAACACGGGCCACGACGGATCGCTCACCACGATTCACGCCAATACTCCCCGTGACGGTGTTTCCCGCCTCGAAGTTATGGTGTCTCTCGCCAACGCCAATATGCAACTGGTATCGATCCGGCAGCAGATTGCCGCGGCGGTCCATGTTTTTGTCCAGGCGGCGCGCATGTCGGATGGGAGCCGTCGCGTGACCAGTATCACTGAAGTAACTGGGATGGAGGGCGACATCGTGACGCTTCAGGACATTTTTGTCTTCGAAAAGCGCGGGTTGGGTCCGAACAACGAGGTGCTCGGCCGTTTTGCCGCGACCGGAATCCGGCCGAAGTTTTACGAAAAACTTCTCGCGCACGGCATAAAGTTACGTCCCGATTTGTTCGATGAAGTGGTTGAAGTCCCATAACGGGCTTCGGAGTGTTATCGAATGATGTTCTTCGCAATACTGATCGTCGTTTGGCTCGTCTCGCTTCTTGCGTGGTGGTTCCTCAGCCGTTCCTTTCGAAATGCCGATGTCGGCAAGATTCGTTCCCGGCTAGTGGCCCCCGACGGCCGGAAGAAAGATCAGAAAAAGAAGAAGACGCTGTCGCTCATTTACGTGGATGAGGCCGCGGCGGGCCAGGTTGTAATGCGCCTGTTGCAGCGGATGGAGTTGCGTGATCGTCTGCAACGATTGCTGGAACAAGCCGGACTCCGTTGGAAAGTCGCCCGGTTAATGCATGGATGTTTGGGAATGTTTCTGTGCGGTTACGGCGCGGGATGGTTCCTGTTTCCCGAGCAACATCGCCCGTTCGCATTCATCCCCGCATTGATCCTGGGTTCGTTCCCGCTAATCTACGTTCTTCGAAAGCGCAGCGAACGGTTGCATAAATTCGAAGAGCAGTTTCCCGAGAGTCTCGAATTCGTCGCGCGCTCGATGCGAGCGGGGCATGCGTTCTCCGTCTCGCTGGAAATGCTTCATCGTGAGTTTCAGGAACCACTCGCAGGTGAGTTCCGCAGAACTTTTGAAGAACACAATCTCGGTATGCCTCTGGAGCTTGCGCTTGAAAAATTGGCCACCAGGGTGCCTTCACTCGACGTGCATTTTTTCGTCTCCGCGGTAATGCTTCAAAAGCGGACCGGCGGAAACCTGGCGGAGATTTTGGACAAGCTCGCTTCGTTGATGCGGGAACGCTTTAAGCTTCGCGGACGAATCAAAGCTATAAGCGCTCACGGGCGAATGACCGGTACGGCGTTGACATTGATACCGGTAGGAGTCGCGGTTCTGATGTTCTGGGCGAACCCGGACTATGTGCGCTTTTTCTTTAGCGACGAACTCGGCAACTACATGATGGGTGGCGCAGTACTTCTACAACTCATCGGATATGCCATCATCCAAAAGATTGTGAACATTGAGGTTTAGCGAATGCCACTGCTGATAGCGTTTCTCGTGTTTCTAACGGTCGCGGTCGCGGTCGCCGCGGCGGGGCTGAGAATGTGGGTCCGGCCGAAAGAGGCGATCGAGCGGGTCACGGGCATGGAGACCTTAGCTCAGGAGCGAATTCCCGTCCATCCAAGCCTGGTTTTTCACGACCTGATCAAACGTCTTGGGAACTTGGTTCCGGCGTCGCCTAAAGACGTCAGCGTTATGCAAAAGCGATTGATTCGAGCCGGAATCAAAGGAACGAACGCTCTACGAATACTTTATGGGGCGAAGATACTCTTCGGAGTTTCGCTGCCGGTTCTCATGAGCTTCGCGGTGGCGAGTTCGGAAGCCGATTCCACCAACAAGATTGCGGCCATATTAGCCGCCGCCGCGGCCGGATTCTTTGGACCCAACGAATACGTAAAAATCAGGTCGCAGCGCCGGCAAAAAGCCGTTCAACGCGGGTTGGCCAATGCTCTGGACCTCCTCGTCGTCTGCGTGGAAAGCGGTCTCGGCCTCGATCAAGCCATGATTCAAGTGGCGAAGGAACTCGAACACGCCCATAAGGAGATCACCGAAGAGTTCGCCATGATCAATCTCGAACTCAAGGCGGGGAAGCGACGGGTGGAAGCCCTTCGGAATCTGGCCGATCGCACGGCCGTCGACGATCTGAAAAAACTGGTTGCGGTTCTAATCCAGGCGGATCGTTTTGGAACCGGTATTGCGCAGAGCCTGCGCGCGCACGCCGATTTCATGCGCATTCAAGCCCGCCAGATCGCCGAGGAAAAGGCGGCGAAACTGGGCGTGAAACTGATTTTCCCGATTTTCTTTTGCATTATGCCGTCGCTCTTCGTTGTGACTGTGGGGCCAATGGCGGTAAAAATTGTGCGGGAATTGCTCCCGATGGTGAACAGCATCTGAAGTATGCATCGCACAAAGTATCAACTCACCCGGCAAGCCGCCGGTTCGTCAAAGTAACCAAGGAGAAAAAAGATGGATTCGAATATGGTTCGTATCATTTGCGCCGCGTTCGCGGCGGTGTTTCTGGGCGTAATTGTCTTGCGCCGCCGGAAAACCGAAGAAGAATAGATGCCGTCGCCCACCGCTGGCCTTCTGGCCGGCGCGGTCGCGGGATCTTGCTGGAAGGCGCAGAAAGTCCAAGCGAGAAGAATCAGGACGGCGAGGGATCGCATCGTCCGCATCCGGCCGGGAGTAAAGGACTGGAACACGCATTGGGCGCCAGAAAAATTTCGTAAGGAAGCGGAAAAGTTATGTCAGCGAAAGTCAACCTCAAAAAAACGGCCTGGATGTGGGTCAGTCTACTCTGGATTTGCATCATGCCGATTTGGAGCGCCACCGTCGGAAAGGTCGTCGCTATTGGCGGACACGCCTCCGATATCGCACTCGACGAGTCCCGCAAGGTGCTGTATATATCCAATTTCACGGCCAATCGGATCGACGTGATGTCACTGTCGGACGGCCGCGTTCAAACATCTCTAAACGTCTCTCCGAATCCAGGCGCGCTCGCTCTGTCCCCGGACGGACGTTTTCTTGTAGTTACGCACTTCGGGAATTTCCAAGCGCCGAATACGCCAACCAATGCGCTAACGATATTGGATCTGGCCTCTAATAGCCGGCAAACGTTCGCGATGGGAACTCCGCCGTTGGGCGTCGCGTTTGGTATCGATGGCAGGGCGCTGGTCGTCACGACGAGCGAATTTCTACTGCTTGATCCTGCGACGGGATCGACTCAGACGCTGGAGACGATAGCGGGTGTAACCTCTAAAATCCTGCCGGTAACCACTGGAAACTTCCCGGCCAACATCATAGCGAGTTCGATGGCCCCCTCCGGAGACGGTCAGCGCATATTTGGTCTCCTCGCCGGTGGATCGAGTGATAATGCGACAATCGAATTTCGATATGACGTGGATATCCGCCGGTTGAGCGCCTTTCAGGCGACGTCGACTCCGCCGCTCGGTCCGCGGGTCATAAGCGTGAATCGGGACGGGTCACTGCATTTGGCGGGTTGGGCCCTGGGCGACCTTGCCGGCTCCCTTGTCGCTCAATTTCCGGACCCAGCGGGCGTACTGAATATCGGCTCACACGTCTTCGACACGCAGCGCAACCTTGTCTATGCACAAATGACCAAAACGGGAGGGACGACGACCGGGGGTACCGCGGAATTGCCTCAGTTGCAGATACTGGACCCTGAAAACCTAACCGTTCTAGAACGCCTGAACCTGCCCGAGAACCTCTCGGGCCGCAGTTTGATGTCTGGTGATGGCGGCACGATGTTCGCAGTTTCGGAGAGCGGTGTGACGATCATCCCAATAGGAAAACTATCGGAACAGCCCCGTGTCGTAGCGTCAGTGGAGGATGTGTCGTTCCGCGGGAATTTTTGCGATCGCCAAGTTGGAACACAGCAAATTACGATTTTGGATCCGGGTGGAAATCGGACACCGTTTCAATTAACCTCCAAAATGACGGGCGTTACAGTAAGTCCCTCTTCCGGGGTGACACCGGCCACGGTGACGGTGCGGGTAGATCCCACGATTTTTCAGAATTCGAAGGGAACCACGACGGGAACTATTGACATTGTTTCCTCTCAGGCCGTAAACGTCACCGGATCGATAAGGGTCCTGATCAATAATAAGGAGCCCGATCAACGAGGACTGTTCGTCAATGTGCCCGGCAAACTGGTGGATATCATAGCGGATCCCGGTCGCGACCGCTTTTTCGTTCTTCGCCAGGATAAGAATCAAGTTCTGGTATTCGACGGGTCGAGTTACGCGCGAATCGCATCGCTCAAGACCAGTAATACCCCGACCCAACTGGCGATTTCGTTTGATCGCCGCTGGTTGATGGTTGGCCATGACAACTCCCAGTTAATCAGCGTCTTCGATCTGGAGACGCTTCAGGCAAGCGCCCCGGTTCGCATGCCGTTCGGTCACTATCCGAGATCGATCGCCAGTTCAGGACGTGCGACGCTAGCGGCCTGCCGAGTTGCGGGACCAGTCCACACGATTGATCGCGTGGATCTCTTCTCGCGATCGGCGAATACGCTTCCGACGTTGGGGATCTACAAGAATGAAGTGAATCAAAACACGACGTTGGTGGCGAGCGGTAATGGCTCTTCGGTGCTGGCAGTTCAGCCCGACGGCACTGTAATGCTCTACAATTCGAGCGTCGACAGCTTTACGATTTCGCGAAAAGAAGGAACGTCGCTGACCGGAGCCTATGCGGCTTCCAATTTCGATCAGTTCGTCGTTGGAAACTTGCTTCTGAATGCCTCGTTAGTGCCGGTGCGGCAGTTCGAGTCCGGCACCGGGGTTAATTCCGGCTTCGCTTTTGTCGATCAGGGCGGGTTCCGGACGACGGCTCCGAACGCGCAGAGCCCTGGCATAATTCAACGCGTAGACACAGCCAGCAGCAATGCATTGCGATCCACACGTATGGCGGAGGCCCCGTTGCTGGCCGATATCAACCGCCCCTTTAGCCGGACACTCGCGCCGCTCTACGGCCGGCAGGCGATTGTCAGCTTGACGACCAGCGGCGTGACGGTCTTGCCGTGGGTCTATGACGCTTCAGTCGCCGTTCCGCGAATCGACCGGATCGTGAATGCGGCCGATTTTTCGCAGAGGACAGCGCCCGGCAGCTTAATTTCGCTCTTGGGCGCAAATTTGAGCCCGGTCAGTCAAGCGAGCAGCACCACGCCCTTGCCGACGGCGCTGGGCGAGAGTTGCCTAACTGTTAATGGTGTGCCAGTGCCGATGCTCTTCGCGTCGAGCGAGCAGATCAATGCGCAGATGCCTTACCAGGTGGACGGCAACGTAACCCTGATCCTGCGAACTCCAGGGGGCGTTAGCGATAACTTCAACCTGACTATTCTTCCGGCGGCTCCAAGCATATTCCGCAGTGGAACGAATGGCGCTGAGACGCAACTACCGGTAATTATTCGAGCAAGAAATAGCGAACTGGTAACCGTATCGAATCCGATTCACAGGAATGATGTGATTACGGTGTACTTGACCGGCATGGGAAATACAATTCCCACGGTTGAAGCGGGTTTTCCAGGCGGTTCGGATCCGATCGCGGTACCGGTCATCCCGCCTTCGGTTCGAATCGGCGGAGTGGAGTTAAGCGTTGAGTTTGCAGGTTTGGCTCCAGGGCAGGTGGGGATATATCAGATCAACGCGAGAGTACCTCGATCTGTTCCGACGGGCTTCGATATACCATTCTCGGTAAGTCAAGGCGGTCAATCGACGACTGTCCCAGTTCGAGTCGTTGAATAAGAATAAACCAAGACGGGCCTTATTTGTAGAAATGCCGTGGAGAATTAAATCTCCACGGCATTATCTTTATAATAAAGGTCCTGCGCAAATCCGCCGATATAAGACTGCTATGCGGAATGTATTTCCCAAAATTCAACTTCTACCCCTCTTGATTCTATTGCCCGTCGCCTACGCATGGGCACAAGGACGCCCAGCGGCCGAACCTCGCTACGAGTTCGGCGGGGGCGTCGTTGGCAGTTTCTACGACAAGAAGACGTTTACGTCGACCGCCGGCAACGCCGATGCGGGATTTGAAAATGGACTGGGAGCGAGCGTGTGGATTGGGCATCATATGTATCCCAAGATTTCCGGTGAAATCCGCTACGATCTCTTGCGGAACGATATGACCCTGCAGGGCGCGGGTGCTAAGGCCTCCTTCGGCGCGGATTCGCACGCGGTCCACTATGACTTGCATTTCCACCTGACCGATATGGGGTCCAAGTTCCGTCCATTCGTCCTAGCCGGCGGCGGCGTCAAGATGTTCCGGGGAACCGGACAGGAGCGCTCGTTCCAGCCGCTCAGTCAGATCGCCGTTTTGACCCGCACCACAGAGCTGGCGGGGCTCATAACCTTCGGTGCCGGCGTCAAGGTCCAACTAACCGATCGGATCCTGTTGCGGTTGGAGTTTCGCGACAATCTGACGCGATTCCCGAAGAAGGTGATCGCACCCAATCGAGGCAGCGGCGGCGATGGGTGGTTGAATAATTTTGCGCCCACCGCCGGTGTCAGCGTTCTATTCTAATATACTAACCCAATTCCCCTTGTAAAGGCCCGGCTGGCTCGCATCCGGGTCTTCAGTTAGTCCGCTCCATTACCGCTAATTTCTCTCCTTTCCCTTCGTCAACAAGATTTCACACCAGTGACAATGGCGAATCCCTTATATTGACTAAAAGGCGTCATGGGTTCCTCTCAGGCCAACTTCAGCATTTCACTAATCTTCATTCTTAGCGCCGCGTTTTCGCTGCCCGCGCAACCGTCCGCCAATTCTGCTAAACGCGCCAACACGGCTTATGCGGGGAGCGATGCTTGCCGGACCTGCCACCCAAACGTCGCTTTGCAGTTTTTCCGGAATCCGCACAATAAGTCGACTGTGGACGCCAAAGCCGCAGTCGAGAATGCTGGATGTGAGGGTTGCCACGGGCCGGGCAAGAACCACGTAGATGCGAAGGGCGGCAAGCAAAGTATCGTGGCGTTTTCCGAATTGGCTCCGGCCCAAGCGTTGGATGCCTGTCTGCGCTGCCATTCTAAAGATGTCAGCCGGGCGAACATACGGCGCAGCAATCATACCCAGGCAAATGTCGTCTGCACCTCCTGCCATTCGATTCACCAGCCCGAGTCCAACCGGAGTCTCCTGGCGAAACGCCAGGCGGAAGTTTGCTATAGCTGCCATAACGATGTTCGCGCGCAGTTCTCCCAACCGTTTAAGCATAGAGTCAACGAAGGGTTCATGGCCTGTGCGGATTGCCACAATCCGCACGGTACAAATGCACCGGTTTGGAAGATGGGCCGTCGCCCGCACATGGTCGATACCGGCCTGCAAAACGAGCAATCCTGCTTGAAATGCCATATTGATAAACGCGGCCCATTCCTCTACGAACACGCCGCCGTCCGAGTTGACGGCTGCGAGACATGCCACTCGCCGCATGGTTCGATAAACGCCCGGCTGCTTAAACGGCCAGTCGTTTTCACCTTGTGTTTAGAGTGCCATAACGGCGCTGGGAGTTTCGGCCGTCAGGCGGATGGAGTCGCGCCGCAATCGGCGTCTCACAACATGGCCGACCCCCGATATCGTAATTGCACGACATGCCATGTTCGGATTCATGGTTCCAATTCCGACAGGACATTCTTGCGATGAGAATGACCCTCTTGGCGCCGCTTCCCGCGGTTATTGCCGGACTGCTCGCACTGCCAGTACTCGCCCAGCCGGTCGTCGCGCCGACCCCTCAGCAGGCCGGATCTCCCCGCGGCGACAATTGGGGCGACTATAACATCACGAATTCCTGGGAAGTGGGTTATCGTTTTCACTCCGTCGACGGAAACACCGGAAAGTATCGCAGCGATGTGAATTTCGGCAATGGGATACGGTTGCTTGGCGGAACTCTCGGCGTTCATTCGAGAAACGGGAAAGGGAAGTGGTTCGATGAGCTGCTGCTCGATGTCAGGGGGCTAGGGAACGATCCCTATCAGTTCAGCTCATTTCGGGCGCAAAAGAATGCACTCTACCGCTACGACCTGCTGTGGCGATCCAACGAGTATTTCAATCCGGCGTTGACGATCGCCGGCGGCGCCCACCAACTCGCGACAAACCGTCAGATGCAGGATCATGATTTGACCCTCATGCCCCAGAGCAAGCTGCGCTTTCGAATGGGTTATTCGAATAACGCGCAATCCGGCGCCGGACTGTGGACCGGGCAGTGGTTTGACTCGCGTGGAGACGAGTTTACCTATCTCGCCGATATCCGCCGCAACCAGCGGGAATACCGGCTAGGCGGCGACCTAGAATGGCGCCGCTTGAAGCTATCGGTAACCCGCGGATGGGAGGATTTCAAGGACGACACACAATTTGGCCGGCCTTTTCCGGCCGAGGGCGACAACGTCGATGACCGTAACTCCCTGACATTTTTAAGAAGGGACGAGCCCCTTCACGGCCGGACTCCATACTGGCGCGCCCATCTGCACTCCGAAGCGACGCCTGCGTTCACGGTTCAGGGCCGATTCACGCACTCCGACGGGCAGAGGGACTTCGTTTATGACGAATTTGCCCGCGGAACCGACCGGCTGGGATCGGATCGAAATCGGCAAATCCTGCTGTCCGGCCGCGGGCGGCGTCCGGTTACAACCGGCTATTTGACGCTCTCCTGGCATCCCAACCTGCAATGGACCTTCACGAACCAGGTTGGTTATCACCATTCGCGCATGGAGGGCGACGGCCGTTATTCGGAACTCAACAACGGAACCGCCGGACTGACGCTCATCTCGTTCCAGAATCTCGGCATCCGCAACGTCTCCAACACTAGCGAGGCGTCCTGGCAACCGCGGAAATGGGTCGGATTGTTCGGGAACTACCATTTTTCGGAGCGACGGATCCGATCCACGGAGCTGTTGGATGTGGAACTGCCCCCGGACAACAGGCCCGGCGAGCAGTCTAACCGCTTAAAGGCCGGGACGGGCGGAATTCGACTGCAGCCAATGAAACCGCTGCGAATATCATTCAGCGCGGAAGCCGGCCGCAATGACAGACCGTTTTATCCGGTCAGCGACAAGGACTATCACGCCCTGAATGCCCGCCTGCAGTATCGCGTTTCCAAATACAACTTCTCCAGCGACTACAGGTCCTTCAATAACAGCAATTCCACGTCGCTGTTCGTTCACTCGTCAACCGGTCGAAGCTGGGCGGCGAATGGCGGCTGGACTCCGCGCGCCAGCGTCCAATTAGACGCCGGTTATAGCTATATCCATCTGGATACGCTGACCGGGCTTGCCTATTTCGCCAACTTTGCGCTCGCTAGCGGGGATCGCTCGTATTACCTAAGCAATTTGCACACGTTCCACGCGGGCGCGCAGATACAAGTGAAGAGGCGTCTCGATATTTACGGCGGATTTGTCAGGACACAAGATCGCGGAGACGGACGGACCGATGCCGCCCAAACTGCAAAGCCAGATCTTCTCTTAAATCCGGAAACCGCATCCGTTTTCGCCGCGGCGCAGGTTTTTCCGGTTGCCTATCAGTCCCCGGTCGTACGGCTTTCGGTGGTTGTCCACCGGAACTTACGTTGGAACGCGGGCTGGCAGTATTACGGCTACAGCGAGAAATTACTGCGGCTGCAGGACTACACCGCTCACACAGGATACGTCAGTCTGAGCTATTCTTTCTGAAAGGCATGTCCCTTCGATTCAGCGATCTCGAACTTTTGGCTCTCGCCGTTTGCGGCGTCACGTGCTGGCTATTCGCTATGCGCGGTCGAATGCAGGCCGAAAGTAACTGGCCGCTCGCCTTCTATCTGGCGTTGGTGTTTTACCAGAAGACAGGCGGGAAGTTTCTCGAGGCGAATTTTATCTACGCCGGTGTCGTTTGCGCAATGATGATCCGCTTCGAGTTCATGTCGCAGGGGTTTGTGAAAGTCTTTCGTTTCATTGAAACTATCTGCCTTATTTACGTAATTTGGCGGTGCCTCGATTTCGTTCTTTTCCGGTAAGTTTCTACGATTCGATGGGCAGCCCGGATTCCTTCCACGCGCGCCAACCGCCCGCAAGCGACAGCACGTTTTTGTAACCCATCTTTTGGATGGCGTCGCCGGCGAGAAGGGAGCGATAGCCGCCTCCGCAGTAAAGTATCAAGTTAGCGTCCCTATCCGGCAGACGGGATTCGATGTCCCGCTCAATTATCCCTTTGCCGAGTTGGATCGCTCCCGCCGCATGGCCGGCAGTCCATTCGCTTTCCTCGCGAACGTCAATCAAAATGTTCGGTGAGCCGGCCTCGACGAGTGCGGCGTACGCGGTGATATCGATCTCCGCAACTCGCGTTCTTGCATCTTCGACGATGGCGACAAAGCCCGGTGTATGTTTCATCCGTGTCCTCCAACAAATGGATTATTCGCGTTCGCGGCGAATGTGAGCCCCAAGCCCCGCGAGCTTACTCTCTATTTTCTCGTAACCCCGATCCATGTGATACACCCGATCCACGATCGTCTCTCCTTCCGCCACCAATCCGGCGAGCACAAGTGAGGCGCTCGCCCGTAGATCCGACGCCATCACATGCGCGCCCGTCAGCCGGCGCGGTCCGGCGACGATGGCCCGGCTCCCATCAATGCGGATGCTCGCTCCCATCCGCGCCAACTCCGGCACGTGCATGAACCGGTTCTCAAAAATCCGCTCCGACACAATTGCAATGCCGTCGGCCTGCGTCATCAGCGACATGTACTGCGCTTGAAGATCGGTCGCAAATCCCGGGTGCTCTTCGGTAGCGATGTCGACGCTTCGCGGCGGTCCCTCCTGGCGCACACGCAGCACATCCGGACCGGTTGCTTCAACCTCGGCGCCGGCCATGCGGAGCTTCGCGCATAGTGCCGCAAGATGTGCCGGAACGCAGCCGGCCACCTCCACATCACCGCCCGTAATGGCCGCGGCGATCGCAAAAGTACCGGCTTCAATCCGGTCCGCGATTATCGTGTGTTCGGCGCCATGAAGGCTTCGCGCGCCTTGTATGGTTATCGTCGATGTCCCCGCGCCTTCAATCGCCGCGCCCATCTTCGTCAGCAAATCCGCCAGATCCACCACCTCCGGCTCGCGCGCGGCATTCTCAATCACGGTCTCGCCGCGCGCCAGCACGGCCGCCATCAGGATGTCTTCGGTTCCGGTCACGGTGATCCGCTCGAAGCGAACCGTCGCGCCGCGCAGACCATCGGGCGCGGTCGCTTCAATATAGCCGTGCGTCTGTTCGATACGGGCTCCTAGTTGTTCCAGCCCGCGCATGTGCAAATCGATTGGCCGCGCGCCGATGGCGCAACCGCCCGGCAGCGAAACGCGTGCGCGCCCGAAGCGGCCCACCAGCGGACCCAGCACCAGACTGGAGGCCCGCATGGTTTTCACCACCTCATACGGCGCGACGGGCTTCAGATCCGCCCCGCCGATGACGGTCACGGGGCCATTCCCGCTGTCCTCCACGCGGGCGCCCATATGCGCCAACAGGTCGATCATGGTGCGGATGTCCTTGACTCGCGGGATCCGGTGGAGCGTGACGCGGTCGCCGGTAAGAAGGCACGCCGCCAGCGCGGGAAGCGCGGAATTCTTTGCGCCGCTGGTTTCAACACGCCCCCGCAACTTTACGCCGCCTGCAATCGCAAATCTATCCATGCAAGACCTCCGCCAGGATCCCCAGTTTCTCACGCAACAATGCGGCCGCCTCCGCGCGCGTCACGTTTCTTTTCGCCATGATGATTGCGGTGCGGACATCCCCCCCCGCCTGTTCCAATAGGTCCGTCGAAAATGCCGCGCTCACCCCGGCCGCTTCGGCGACAATCCGGCGCGCTCTATCCTTCAGCTTTTCGTTTCGCGGCTGCACGTTCACCATCAGATTTCCGTATGTGAAACCCAGGCGAATCATCAGCCCCGTACTCAACATGTTGAGTACCATCTTGGTGGCGGTTCCGGCTTTCATGCGGGTAGAACCGGTGACGACCTCCGGACCCACCGGAACGGCGATCACCCATTCAGCGTCCGCGGACAGCGAGCTGTTTTCCACGCAGACAACGGCTGCTGTCAACGCGCCCATCCCGCGAGCGGCACGTATTGCGCCGATGACATACGGCGTCCGTCCGCTCGCGGCTATGCCCACCAGCGTATCTTCCGGGCGAAATCCCCGCGCGGCCAAGTCCCTGGCGCCGGCGGCGGGATCGTCTTCCGAGGCTTCGGTCGCGCGGCTCAACGCCGATTCACCCCCGGCGATAATCCCCTGCACCACGTCCGCCGGCACGCCGAAAGTGGGGGGGCACTCGGAGGCGTCCAGTACGCCCAGGCGGCCGCTGGTGCCCGCTCCGATATAGAAGAGTCTTCCCCCTTCCCGAATGCGGTCCACCAACCGGTCGAGAAATGGAGCCATTTTTCCAATCGCAAGACGGACCGCCGCCGCGACGCCAGCATCCTCCATATTAATGATGGTGAGCATTTCCTCCGTCGATACGCGTTCAATGCGGTAGGTACGCGGATTCCGCTGCTCCGTCTGCAGTCCCGCCAGTTCTTCCATGCTTCTCAGAGGATCGCACGAACGCGGTCCGTCGTGCTCTTTAGAACAAATAGTACTATTGAACGGCTTCCAATGGACTCCAATGCGGATACTCACGTCGGTCATGAGGAAGTGTGGGATTGGCTGGAATCGACGTGATTCGTTTGTATCACATTGATAAACAATGCTTTACACGCAGGTCTCGGCCGATGATCCTGTCTAAGGTGATTGGGACAAAGCGGTAGCCTATCAGTTCATTAAGTTGTTTCCTTTCAACCAGTTGATTCGAGTACTCTTATCCATGTAGGTAGGGATATAGTACCAGGCGAAGAAGGGTCTCAAGTAATTTCTTGACACTGCTTTAGTTCCACTCGTATACTTACTTAGTAATGAAGACGTTTGTATAGCCAGACTTGCACCCGTCTCAGAATAAAAGCTCGATTTTCGGAGGTTCTCTAAAATGAAAAAAATTCTTCTTGCGGCAGCGTTTTGCGCTATCGCCTCTCTCAATTCCATTGGTGCTCCTTGCGCCAACGGCCTTATCTCCACCCTCGCTGTCGTCCCTTGCCAAGTTGGTGCCTCGAATCAGTGGACCCTGAGCACCTTCAGTCTGACTAACGCAGGTGGGCTCGGGTACGCCAGCACAGTGAGCGCGACCGACATCTTCGTCTCGTTCAGCAACGTGACGAGCGGTGGCGGTGGCGCTGGTTTCGCGGTCGCTTTCTCTGACGCCGCTGGCGGCCTAAACTTCTTCAGCGCGTCCAGCGTGGGTGTCAGCCAGTCGCAAAATTGGGCCACGATGTTCATGGTCGAAACCGGACCGGCTGTTCAGCGCATCAACAATTCCTGGCAGAACGCGAACGTAACGAACCCGCAACCCGGCACCTCGAATGGTTCCATCAGTGTTACTAAGGTTATCCGTAACGCCAGTGTGACGCCCGAGACTTTGATGGGCGACGTTACCCTTCTGGCCGTTCCCGGCTTGCTGATCCCGGCCTCCGGTTCCGCCGATGTGCCGATTTCGCTGCCGAACTCGGTCGCTCGTTTGGGTGTGACTGACAACTTCCAGATCCAGGCTGGCGTCAATGGCACCTCCTCGCTGAACTCCTACACCAACACCTTCTATGCGGCAGATCCCCAGAATCCGATTCCCGAACCGATCACCTTCGTCCTGATGGGCGCTGGCTTGATCGGAATCGCCGCTCTCCGTCGCCGCAACGGTTAATTCGCAGCTTGCAGTAAACAAAACGGCCAGCCGAAAGGCTGGCCGTTTTCTATGCATCGCCCAATTAGCGAGGTTGGACGGTTTCCGCCCGCGCGCTCTAAAAACGGAAGTAAATAAATTCGCTCTGCCGCAGGTTCAGCGACGTCTCCCGCAAGAGTAAGAGGCATAGGAAGAAAGCGGCGCCGAGCGCAACGGCATGCCATTGGCGAATGGGCCGAGAGTCCATAGCGGGCAGAAACAGTACGCCAAGACCCAACAACGCTATCGTGGCGCCCTGCCATTCGCTCCCTGGCAGCCCTCGCGGTGCCTCGGACCCAGTCAACGCCCGCAAATAGTACCACGCGGCGGGGAGATCGTCGGCGCGGAAGGGTACCCAGGCGACAAGTACGGCGGAAATCGTAAGGGTCCGAGCCTGCCACTCGTTCATTCGGCGGCCGCTCGCCCTCCAGATGTGATTGGCAACCAGATAAGCGCCGTGCAGCGCGCCCCAAACGGCGAAGTTCCATTGCGCGCCGTGCCAAATGCCGCCGAGCAACATGGTCAGAAAAATGTTGCCCAGCATCCGCGAACGCCGGCGGTTGCCGGGGAGTTGAAACAGAAGGTAGTCGCGCAGGAATGCGGACAGGGTCATGTGCCAGCGCTGCCAGAATTCAATGATGCTGGCCGATTGGTACGGCCGGTCAAAGTTCTTGGGGAATCGAATGTTGAAAAGCTGCGCCAGACCGTTCGCCATGTCGCAGTACCCGGAGAAGTCGAAATAGAGCTGCAGCGCGTAGGTTGCCAGGCCGATCCACGCTTCCGGCGCGGAGCCCGGGCCGGAGGCGCTGAAAGCCGCGTTCGCCCAGGGGGCCAGGGTGTCGGCGATCGCCACTTTCTTCACCAGCCCGATAGTGAAATGGGTGAGTCCACTGCTCCATTGGCGCGGATCCCAGCGCGTACTTTCGGGGGCGGCGAACTGGTCCATCATTTCGCGATGATGCAGGATGGGTCCGGCGATACTATGGGGAAAGAACGACACAAACAGCGTGTATCGCCAGGGGGAAAGTGAAGTGATTTCCCCTTCGCGGGCGTCGAGCAGGAAAGCGATTTGGGTGAATGTGAAGAAGGAGATGCCAAGCGGCAGCAGTACCGGGAAGCCGAGGCCGGCGGCGTACTTGAACCAGGCCAGCGCGGCCAGATTCAGCGCCACGGCGATCCAAACCCACTCGCGGGATCGGGTAGCTGCAATGCGCGCGCCCAGCAAATAGTTTGCGGCGATGCTGGCGGTCAGGACGAATATGTGCGGCCAGTACCACATGGCGTAAAAGACAAAGGACGCCAAGGCAAGAAGGCGGATACTCCAGTCGCGGCGGCCGAGCCACGCCGGAATCCAATAAACCGCTAGCGCGCAGGGCAGGAAAAGGAACATGAATCCGTAACTGTGAAAGATCACGGCGCGGTGACCTCGCCCAGCCAGCGGACTTCCGCCTTCAACTCGGCGTCGAAGTCATAGAACCCTTGCGCAATTCCGCGTTGCGGGTCGATCACCACCATACGGACCGGCGCCGCGGACGGGTAGCGGTCTCGTTCGAAAATCTGCAATTCACAGGTGTTGGCGGCGGCCTTGATTTGGATTCGGTAGTCCAAGGCCGGCGGCGACGGAAGCGGTCAATTCCGTTGTCGCTGGGCCGTTGGCTAAATTCCATTTGCCCAGATGCCATATGCCCGCCCAGGCCTGTCCGCCGCGGATCGTGTCGAGCGAGAGACCAGCGGGGGCGCCCGGTTGCGCGCAAACCACAACGATCCGGTCACGATTACCGGCCAGCACAGCGGCGGGCGTCATGAACTCCGCCGTCACCGGCTTAACCGCGAACCCGCGAGCGCGCAATTGGCCACCCAATGCGGCCGTACTAGCAACCATCCTGCGTCCAGCGAGGAGGTGGGTTTTCAGCAGTTTGTCGGACGCGTCATCACCGCCATAAACTTCCACCGTAGCGCCGTTCCGGGGCGGGAAGGGAAGCAGCGCCCGCCGCGGATGGGGCGGGAGCAACAAGACGCTACCCGTCGGGACAACTGCCGCCGGGCGCATCGCGGCGGCCACGTTGAGCGCGTTCTGGTACGCCACTGCCGGACCAGCGTGCTGCATCGTATCCATGAAGTACGCCGTCGGCCAAACCGCGCCTTCCGGCGTCCCCTGCGGTTCAATACCGAGACCCCTCCACCATGCCGGGATCTGAGCGAAGTATTCCTTTGTCCGCCAGTAATCGGGAGGATCCAGCGCTGCGGCCTGATACAGGGAGAAGACCCGGACTCCTTTTCCGCGAGCCCAACCGGCAAAGGATTCCACCAGTCGGCGCGCATAATCGGATGGCGGCAGGAACTGTACTTCCAGTCGCCCCTGCAGCGGTTTCCGGTGTCCTAGCGCTTCATGGAGGTTCCCATTGGGAGTCATCGACATCACGTCGTAGGCGTATTTGATGTCCTCCTTATAGCCCTCGCGCAGCTTTTGCCAACCTTCACCGCTTTTCCAGATATCGGCGAACGGGATGCGGTAGAGCATCCGGTAGGCATCCAACACGCCATGTTCCAGATAGTGCCGCCGATCCCAGGTCGTAAAGTAGTTCCACTCCACGTTGGACTGGGCCTGGTCCGGCAGGCTGAGTACGCGATACTCGAGGGCCAGCAGGACCGTATCTCCAGCCCGGGCATGGCGGCGGGCCCGGGCCAGCATGTACTCGAGCCCGACGCCGGCGTGAGAACAGAGATTGATGACCGGCTGTTCGAGTTCCCGCTCCAGAACCGCGGCATCCAGGGAAAAGAGGCAGCCTGAGCCGCCAACGATCAGGACCCGGGGGCCGCTGGGCGCCAAGTGCAAGGCCGCCTCTTTGCGCAGGAAAAGATGGTGAACCCAGTCGGCGTCGTGCTGGCGTCCGACGTTGTTGTAGTACCCGGCGACTGAAACCGGATAAATCACCGCCCCAAGCGCCAAAACCGTCAAGCACCACATGAGAGAAACGCCAGAGTCCGATTCGTATAGCTTCGACCAGCCTTCGCGTGACGGCATTCTTCCAAACAATTGTAGGCTAAATTGCCGTCGGACCCGGCGAATAGACGCGCAAAAAGCCCGGTCCAGGGAGGGAGACCGGGCTTTTCACCAAGAGAAGTCGCGAGCTATGCGCTAAACGAACTGCCGCAACCGCACGTGGACTTCACATTCGGATTGTTGAACTTGAACCCGGAGCCTTCCAGCGACTCGACGTAGTCGACTTCGGCCCCTTCGAGGTAAATCAAGCTGGCTTGATCCACAAAGACCTGCAGCGGACCGTATTTCAAGGTCTTATCTATCATCGTAGGGTTGTTTTCAAAGGCCATCGAATAGCTGAAACCCGAACAACCGCCACCGACTACTGAGATACGCAAGCCAGCGGGTTTCGGCTCTTGCGTGTCCAGGATCTCCGCCACTTTTGTAACGGCGCGTTCCGTCAATTGAACCATGTTCATTTCATTCTCCTTACGATGACTACAACTCCAGTTTAGCGCCGGAGAACACTAATTTCAAAGCTTTCAGATGCGGAAGGGCGGGAATAGATTCCTTTCTTTCGGGCTATAGAGAAAAGGGAAACCGGACGCTATCGAGCCGCGTCGGACTCAGTATGAGTGGAATGACTGGTATTCTGGACTTTCCCGCCGCGGGTTCCGAGCCTCGCGTCAGGGCTAAAGTGGAAGTCAATCGAGAAGAAGAATCCGCGTTGGTGCGTCGCGTGCAGAACGGCGACGAAATGGCGTTCCGCGATCTGGTGGAACGGTACCAGTCTAAGGTTTTCTCGATCATCTACGGGATTCTGCGCAATCACAACGACGCGGAGGACATCGCGCAGCAAGTCTTCGCCAAAGTGTATTTTTCCATCCGCAACTTCGACTTCCGCAGTTCGCTGCTCACTTGGATTTACAAGATCACGGTGAACGAATGCTACGATTATCTGCGGAAGAAGAAAGTCCGGAAACTGGTTTACGAGAGCGATTTCTCCGAGGACGACGCGATGATGATGGAGAACTCCGGGGCGGCCGTGGACCCTGGGATGCCGATAGACGAGGTCCTGGCGCAGCGCGATCTGGCGGTGAAGCTGTTGGAGAAGATCTCGGAAGAGGACCGCAGCCTTCTATTGTTGAAGGAAGTGGAAGGCCACTCGGTGGAAGAGCTGGCCGGCATGACGGGCATGAATGAGAATACAATAAAGGTCAAACTCTTCCGTGCACGGCAAAAATTAGTCAAGGCCGCGCAGCGATTGGGGCGTCTGCCCGGTAGACTGGCGTTGGGGCAGTAGCGCGGGGGTGGAGTAGTAAAGAGGCAAAGCAATGCACGAGCCTATACGAAGCCAACTGGAAGATATCCTGCAAGGGCGCTTGCGCGCCGGGCAGAAGGAAAGCGTGGAAGCTCATCTGGCTGGCTGCGGGGATTGTGCCGCCGAACTGCGTGAGATGCGACTGTACTCCGGGGCCATTCGCGCCCTTCGGGCAACGGATGTGCCGGAGCCGTCCGCAGGATTTTATGCGCGCGTTATCCAACGCGTGGAGGCGAATGGGCGGCCCTCATTCTGGAATCTGCTGCTTGACCCCGTCTTTGGACGGCGACTGGTCTACGCCACCGGCGCGATGTTTTTGCTGATGGCCTCGTTCCTCCTGGCGACTACGGGCGGACAGCCCGAGTTGGCGCGGACACCCGTGGAAATGATGGCCCGCCCGCAGGCAACTCCGGCTGCTATGCAGACCGGTTTCGGCGAAGATGTCACCCGGGACCGGGAGAATTTCCTGACGACCATGGCGTCGTTTTCCGATTGAAATACGGTCTTGATGCCATGATCGGACGAGCACAGCCAGCCTGGAAAAATCCGCGGATACTGCTGACTCTAGGCCTCGTGTTCTTCTGTGGAGTACTCGCCGGAGCCGTCATTTATAAGCTGGCGTCCCAGCCCGTATCGGCCAAGCAGGTCGCGGCCGGATGGAAAGACTCAACGAAAGAGCAGACGCTTACACACCTCAAGCGGGAACTGCATTTGACTCCCGAGCAGGCGGCGGAGATTGAAACCGCGCTCGACGACTTCTCCCTTTATTACCAGATGCTGCATTCGCAGACGGAAGACCTCATGGCGACCAGCAAATCGCGCATTGACCAAGTCCTCAACGAACAACAGCGCAAGAAGTTTGCCCGCATCATGAATCAACTCAAGCACCCGCGCTAAGAGATCTGTCTCGAGGATGTGCTGCTATCATCTCTAGCCGATGGCGAAGGACAGTTCCCCGATATTTGTGATTGGCGTTCCGCGTTCTGGCACCACACTTCTCCGGGTCCTGCTGGATTCGCATCCGGGCATCGCCGCCGGTCCGGAAACGCCGTGGTTCTGCGCGCATCATCCGCGTACGCTGGGCGCATTGGTCGAGTATCTTTGCGGCGATCCCCTTGGCTACTGCGCCAATTTCGACGGCAGCCGCGAAGAGGTGTTCGCCGCCGCGCGCGTTTTCGTCGACACGCTGCTGTCGAGCTATGCCCGGCGCAAAGGCAAGCGGCGCTGGGCGGAGAAAACCCCGGACAACCTGCTTTTCCTGCCCTTTCTGAAAGAGCTGTTTCCCGAAGCCCGCTTTCTTCATTTACGGCGCAATCCGTTGGACACGGGGTTGTCCACCTCCGTGGTCCCCGCGCATCGCAAAGGCGTCACACCATTCAATGAAACGGAACTAGCGCTTTTCTTTGGACTTTCGGTGAAGAACAACGTCTTCAACGCGGTTCTGCGGTGGGTGCATTGGGAGCGGAAAATTGCCGCTGGCCTGACCGCTGTCGAGGTGCTGCCGGTGTCCTACGAAGAACTGGTTAAAGCGCCGGAGGTGACGCTGCGGCGTATCCTCGAATTTGTCAACGAGCCATGGGCGCCGGAGGTCATGAACTTCATGGCGGCGAAGCACGAGTTTCCCGCCTGGGAGTGGGGCAGCGCGGATGTTGTCCATTACAGCGAATCGGCAACGGGAATTTCAACCGGAAGCGCCGGCCGCGCGGAGCGGGAATTGCCGCCTGTTGACCGGGAGATTCTAGATTCGCTCATTCGCTCCGAGGATGCCTCCGCGGACATCCTGCCGCAGGTGCGTCTGGCGATCGTCGAAGAGCTGCAGAGTGAAAAGTTCACGCGGCTGGTGAACTGGATCAACGCCTTTGCCGAACCTGCCGGATTGCTGGTACTGCCAGCCGGCGCGAAGCACTGGGAATACCCTTGGCTGCGGTTCCATGCGCTCGGAAAGGTGCATTGGCCAGGGAAGCGTTTGGTGGATGTGGGAAGCGGCAACAGTTCATTGCCATGGATCCTTGCCATGCTCGGTGCCCAGGTCACGCTGATCGAAACCGATGCCCAATGGATTCCGCACTGGGAAAAGCTGCGGGACGGCTTGGGCGTGTCCGTCGATTGGCGTATTACCCCTGATCTGGCCGCGACTCTGCCGGATGCCTGTGCCGACGTGCTGACGAGTCTGTCGGCGTTGGAGCGCCATCCGGACAAGACCGCCGCGATCGAAGATTATGCTCGCCTGCTGCGGCCGTCGGGCCTGTTGGCGATGGCTTTCGGTATCGGAGAGGCGGGCATGCATTTCCGGCCCTGGTTCGGTGCCGCGGTGTCCATGGAGGAGTTTGGCGACCTCGTCTGGAAACATCCGGCATTCGGGGGGCATTCCCATGTAGAATGGAACACCGGCGACATTCCAGCATTTCAGTGGTGGCATTTGCACACGCACGAACACCGGGACTATGTCACAGGAGCCGCTGTGCTCCGCCGCGCCGGCAAAAATCATGAGACCTCCTGTTCTGATTGAATTCGAAAACTACATCTATGCGCAAGGCCGGGACCTCGTGGCCAGCGAGTCCGAGTGCCATTCGCTTTTTTCGCCGGAGACGCTGGCCGCCATGCTGTCCCAACTGCGCGGCATGTTGCTCCGGGACCGGGAGAACTTTAGGCCGGAGGCGCTTGAGAGTCCGGTTGCCAAAGGCATCGATAGCTTCGCCGGCCAGTGGTTTCAACGGATCGATTTTCCGGAGTACGGCATCTCCACCACTTCCCAGCGCTCCTGGGGCGTCTTCGATGAGGGTGGCGTAAATACCCTGGGTCGCAACCTGACCAGCGAAGAGGCCTGCCTGCTGCGGCCTTGGCCCAAGTGGCTGTACGTGAAGCCGCTGATGCCGGATTTGACGGGCAAGTCGATTATGGAAGTGGGATCCAATAATGGGTTCTTCCCCTTTCGCTTCGCCGAACTGGGCGCTCTTCGCGTTACCGGCATTGAGGTGCAAAAGCGAAAGCATGAGACGGCCATGTGGGCCAATAGCGTGTTCGGATTCAAGAACATCTCGTTCCGGCATTCCGATTTCCTCGTCGACCATTCCATTGAGCCGCACGACATCATCTTCGTCTCCGAAGTCGTGAATCATATGCTGTGTCCGCTTTGGGCGCTGACGCGTTTGGTGAGCCTGGCCGAGGAGTTGCTGATCCTCGACACGGGCGTATTCGAATCCCAGGATCACCGCCTGGAGCTATCGACCGGCTGGACGCCCGGGGGCGGGAACCTTCGCTTACTGAGCTTCCAGATCAGTGACGGCTTGCTCTGTTCGTACCTCAAAGTGCTTGGTATTCGCGCCGATGAAATTGTGAAGTACGTGGAGAAGGGCGCCGAGCATATTCTCTATCGCATCGACACGCGCGGGCTTCACCGGCGCCGCGCGCAGGGCGAAATCGTGGAGAATATGCGCCGCTCGTTGACAGTGGATCTGACTCTGCCAGGGTGAGGCGGAGGGTTCCCTTCAACTTATTGCTCCTGAGGCGGGTCGCATCGCATCGGCCCTGGGCATCCGCTGGGGTGAAACCCCTCGCCGAAGGCCGCTGCCGTATCACTTCATAGCAACGCCTCGGCAGTGGCGTCGAGCAACACCGATTCGTCCACCCGTTGCGCCTTGCGCGCCGTCGCCAGCCGCAGCGCCGTCATCGCCAGCTTGTTCACTTTGCGCGGAATTCCCTTGGTGGCTTGATAGAGTCCTTGCCGGGCGGTGTCGTCAAAGAGCGGCTCGGCGACCCCGGCCGCTTTGAGTTGCTGCGCCAGGTAGGCATCGAGTTCCTCGCGCGTAAGTCCCTCCAGGTGATCGTGCATGTCGATACGCTGGCGCAACGCATCTGCCTCGTGCATCTGCCTCGTGCATCTGCAATGACAGCGTGCGCGCAATAGCGGTTGGCCGATGAGCGGCAGCGTCAGATAGAGCTTGTCCCATTTTTTCGCGGGTGCAGACTCATCGAACGATGAGCCTGCCGGCGCCAAAAACATAAAGTGATGATTTTGTTTGATTGTGGGAAAGAAGGCGTTCATAATTTGGAATGCCCATCCAGCCAGACCTCTTTTTGTTGCCCGCACTGGTTCCGGAACAAGAGTTTCTGTCCGGCCCTGTCCCGACGGTCTACGGTCCCACTGAGTACCGCGAATGGAAAAGCCAGTTGGAGCGAATCGACGAGGTGCTGCGGCTAAGCGGCGTGGATGAGACGTTCAACGCCTGTCTTTGGCGCAGCGGAATCTGGCCGAACAGCAGGCGGCGGATAAGGGAAAACGCCCGTTCTATAAATGGGGCGCAGTCGAGCAAGGGAGCTGCCAGCGGCTTTGCTCGCAGGCGCTGCGATGCAATGTGGCGCGGACGCTGATGGGGGAGAGTTTGCGGGGCTTCGGATGCCGCTTGTCGGAATCGGCGCTATTGCAGTGGTTTTGCAGGCTGGATCGG
>Ga0163151_10000493_pt1 | contig 69449 bp, 52 predicted proteins | sample OliLakLV19MP5IB2_FD_145596 | JGI IMG/M metagenome (GOLD analysis project Ga0163151, IMG submission 145596) | Freshwater microbial mat bacterial communities from Lake Vanda, McMurdo Dry Valleys, Antarctica - Oligotrophic Lake LV.19.MP5.IB-2 | ecosystem: Environmental > Aquatic > Freshwater >... | reverse complement strand
TTCCACATCTTTGCGGCTTTGCGAGAAAAAATAAAAAAGGTGTCACGCAAAGGCGCAAAGGCGCAAAGAAAAAATAAAATGTAAATTGTAATTTAAATATAAGTTTGCGAGAAAAAAATAAAATGAGATTCGCATTTTAAACGCATTCCACATCTTTGCGGCTTTGCGGCTTTGCGAGAAAAAATAAAAAAGGTGTCACGCAAAGGCGCAAAGGCGCAAAGAAAAAATAAAATGTAAATTGTAATTTAAATATAAGTTTGCGAGAAAAAAATAAAATGAGATTCGCATTTTAAACCCATACCACATCTTTGCGGCTTTGCGGCTTTGCGAGAAAAAATAAAAAAGGTTTCACGCAAAGGCGCAAAGAAAAATAAAATGTAAATAAATTATCGGTGCCATTAATATAATTCTCTGTGGATTAGGAGGATGATGATGCTCCATTCATAGGATGATTAATGATGTAGGGAGTTCTATTTACATCTCAAGATCAATGATCGTCATCCTTAAAGGTTCCTTTAGTTTCTCCCTTTTTAAATGCGTTATCCAACTCTTCCATTTCTTTTAATTCGGCTTCTGTCCAGGCGCGAATTTCAATTCCGGTGAGGTTGGGTTTGCCGGCATTGATCCAGGCAGTGAGATAAAAACTTCCCAGGGTAATAATAGATTCACGCATTCTTCGTTCCACCATATTGTTAAGCATTTGGTTGTATTTTTCGGTATATTCTTTAGAATAAACACGAACGGTAGAAGCTCCACGCGTTTCATAACTATATTTTTGATCAGATGGAAATTCTGCATTTAATTGTTTTTCCATTCCTAAAACAGAATCAACCATAGAGTGACTTTCCAAAACAATTTCCCAAACTTTTGCATTAATGTCGGGAATAAATTCTGCTTTGCCGGTTAAATAATCAAAATTTTCTCCCATCATTTCCGGAATTCTCGATTCCCAAAATCCATGAATTCCAACCTGATTCGTTTTTTGACCGTTATAATTTTCGGTGCAATGTAACGGAACATGTGCATCTCCAACATAATGCCCAAGATCGGCGGAGGTTTTTAAAATATAGTTTACATCTTTGTCCTGAAACGCCTTTGTTAAACGATACATCATCCTTTCAATATGCCAGGGGACTATTCCATAAGCATTTAAACTATCCTCAGAAAATTTCACTACTGCATCATTCCACTTTCTTGGAATTTCGGGAAAAGGAGATTCTCCGTAGTGGTCAACATCAATATAATGCCGTGGCGCTTCTTCGGCAAAAGCATATCTTCTTTTATCGGGATCAACAGCGTGTTCAGAAATATAATCGATATAGGGTTTATAAAAACCGAAGAGGTCTTCCGGCAAGGTATATAATGCCATTTTATTGATGCGCTGATGTCCCCAAAATCCCCAAGGCGCTGGTGCAGATGCAAAAGTTATTGCTACAGAAAGAAGGAGGGATAAACAGATTATCTTTTTCATGATTACATTTATAAAGAAACAAGATTAACAAATTTTATCGAAAATTTGCAATCTGCTCGTTTTGAGGTCTTTGGGAATTTGTTTTCCGTTACTCCTTATTCAACACATCCAAAATTATTGTGCAGGCTGTATTTATTTCCTCCTCTGAAATTATCAATGGAGGTGCTATGCGGAGACAATTGGCAGCAAATAAGAACCAATCTACCAATAATCCTTCTTCTATTAATTTTTTATTCAGCGCCAAATTGAATGCATCGTTTTCAAATTCCACTGCAATGAGCAAACCACAATTGCGCATCATTTTTATTTTTGGATGGATTAATTTTTCTTTAAATAATTGCGAATTTTTTTCTACCTGTGCAATTAAATTAAGATCTGTTAATTCTTGCGCCGCTGCCAATCCTGCGGCACAGCAAACCGGATGGCCACCAAAAGTTGTAATATGTCCGAGAAAAGGATTTTGGGTGAATACCTGCATAATTTCGCGTGATGCAATAAATGCTCCAAGCGGCATTCCTCCTCCAAGTGCTTTTCCTAATAATAATACGTCAGGAATAATATTAAATTTTTGAAAGGCAAATAAATTTCCTGTTCGTCCAAAACCTGTCTGACATTCGTCGAACATTAATAATGCTCCTACTTCAGCACATTTTTTTCTGATGTGTAATAAATAATTTTCTTCCGGTAAAATAACTCCTGCTTCTGCCTGAATGGGTTCCATTAAAACACAGGCAGTTTTTTCGGTAATAAAATGAATATCTTCAAAACTATTATAGTTCAATATTCTGTTGTCTGGAATTAAAGGGCGAAAACTATTTTTTCTCTCTTCTGTATTTCCTGTACTCAAAGCACCCATAGTACTTCCGTGATACGAATTTTTAAAAGAGATCACCTCTGTTCTTCCTGTATATCTTTTGGCGAGTTTTATTGCTCCTTCTACCCCTTCAGAACCGGAATTTGTAAAATATACAGCATTCAGATTTTGGGGTAAATGATCTGAAAGCCATTTTGCATATTGCACCTGCGGCGCTTCAATAAATTCTCCATACACCATTACATGCATGTATTTATCGAGTTGTGAAATAATCGCTTCCTTAACCTTTTTATTATTATGACCGATATTACTCACAGCAATTCCGGAGATAAGATCGAGATATTTTTTCCCTCGGACATCATATAAATAACATTCCTCAGCATGATCTATCTCCAACATTAAAGGATTTTCGCTGGTTTGGGCGACGTGGTTCAGAAAAAGATTGCGCATGGGGTAAAGGTAAGATTTATAGGATAAGAGTGTTACCGTTAATAAATAATCTTCCCTAATTAATTTATTATCTGAAGTTTAACATTGCCCAAATTCACTGCTCCGTACGTTAAAACCGCCTCGTAAATTCCAGCCGCCAGATTCTTTTTATATATATTAAACCGTATCACCTCACCCTGATTTTGCACATAAATATTTGCATATCGGTCAAACAGTTTACCGGTGATATCGTAAATATTCAATTGCAGCTCCTCACCGGGTATTATTGTAAAATTAGTGGGTATTGTAATTTCTACAGTAGAGGTATTTGATACCGGATTGGGATATATTGTAAAAACCGTATTCGCATTATTTATAGGATCTATTATAGGTGTACCATCACATCCGGGAATGAGGCAGCCCATGCTGTCTAACCTTACCAACCACATCATAGATTGCGCAACATCATCAATTTCTTTTACACCCATTCCAGAAATTACATATCCTTTGTCAGGCATTTGTCTAAAATCATAAAAGTAGTGTTCTGAAGTTGGATATTCTGTATAGTCTCTTTCCCATAAAACTGTTCCATTGCTGTCGAGTTTAATGATATATCCATTCGTGATATAAGAATCATTAACTATCTTGTGACCTACAGCAACTATACTACCATCATCAAAGGTTCTGAGTGTATAAAAATATTTAAAATATACGTCATTTAAAAAAGTGCGCCATATAAAATTACCACTTGTGTCCATTTTACCGATATAAGAAACGTAAGGATCGTCACCGGCATTTATTACCGTATCCAAATATTGACGAACGATGAAAGATTTTTGATTTTTTGCAACTTTTACTTGGATTTCTGAATCGTAGCCGGTTGTTCCGATCACTTTTGAGAAATAGGCATTACCATTTAAATCTGTTTTATAAAATTTGCCGTTTCCTAAATTATCAGCACCATCATTAAATACAATACCACTTGATATAACACCAGAGTTTTTAAAAAATTCCAATAATCCTGCCAGTTCAACATGGTAATCATTACCTTCTTTTTGGTCCCAAATAATATTTCCAGCCGTGTCAGTACAAACCAAATATGCTTTTGCAACACTCAAAAGTGTATCTCTAGTAGCATGTCCTGCATAAATTCTATTCAAAACAGAATCGTAAATCAATTGCGCAAATTCGGTATATCCATCTCCTATAAATTGTTTTGTATAAAGTGTGTCTCCATTTAAGTTGTATTTATATATTATGCCTAAATGTTCTGAATTCATAGGTGGAAATAATGTGTCATATTTTGATTTATACCCTGCTACAATTATGGTTTGGGAACTCAGAAATTCAAATCCTCCTGCATAACCTTCGCGCCAGGTATAATACAAATTACCTTCGATATTTTTTGAAAGAATTTGGTTTCCATTCAGATCAGTTTTTAAGAAGAATTTGTTGGGGATCAGATATGCTTCTATAAATGATGCCCCCCTTCCTGTAACGTAAATACTATTGGTATCCAAGGCGATGGAAAGACCTAAAGTAGTATATGGATAATTCCAGTATAATTTTGAAAAAGTTGTTTGTCCGGAAACAAATGTGGTCAAAAACAAACTACAAAATATAGTGAATGTTAAACGCATAGCAATAAGTTATTTTACCACAACAATCTGTTTGCTGAGTGGTGAACAGCCATTACAAATTACATTTCCGATATACATTCCCGGTTTCAGAATTGTATTATTTAATTTGATGTAATTCAAATTATCTCTTAAAGGGAATGAAGTAATAACTCTTCCCTGTATATCGGTGATAAGGAATTTAGTATTATCAGAAATATATTCCAGATTTATTTCCACTATACTGCCATTAGCTACAGGATGGGGATAAATTTGGATACTATTAATTTCCGCTTCAGGATATAGAGCTTTAATAATGCGTAACTCCTCTTCCGTAACTTCTTCATTTAAAGGATTAATAGGTTCTTCATAATTAACACCCGATAATAATTCTAAAATTAATTTAGCCTGAATGCCTCCTCTATCGTTTTGGATAGAAAGTGTTTTAATGACCTCAATTTGTTCTGTATCCAACTGTAGCCATGTTAATGTATCTTCAGCCAAACGGTTAGAAATATTTAATAGATCTATACTAAAACCTTCCTCACCCAACGTTTCCGATCCTGCCATTCCATTAACTATATCTTCCGCTGAAACATAATCTGCAGAGTCAAGGTCTATTTGTGTCATAATACTTTGTGCGAGTAAACTAGAATCGCTTACTAACAATACATATAAACTGTCGTTAAACGCCGATTCCATATAATAACTCGCAAGCATATTAAATTGTATATCGGAAAGAAAATCATCATAAAGTTGGCCGGCAGTTTTAGCATACGTATAAGGATTATAGGTTAAGTTCATTTTATTTTCTTTAACCGGTAAATTTGCATTCGGATTTGCCATCCTTTCGCCACTTCCTCCTGATGTAAAATTTGTAACGCAATACTCAGTTGGCCAATCTTCTAGGTTAAAAGCAATGGCATCACAACCAGTTTCATCTCCGTCTCCATCCGGTTTCGGATCTACGGAATTGGAATAAATAGCGGGTGCTGCAAAGGGTGCGGTAACGGGATTATCATCTTCATGAAAAGTATATTTATAATAATTAGCAGTATTGATGTCCGCAGAGGTTTTAATCTGATTATCCAGATCGGTAAAGGTAGGATCGGTAAATAAATTATTTGCCGGAGTTGCATCGCCACCACAGGCCCCCTGATTTTGTTTCATGGTTGCAGTAGTGCTTCCGGAAATAAGGGAGATATCAAATTTATTGTCTATGTAGGTATTACATTTGAATTCTAAACCGGTGGTGGTATTTCCATTATTACCTTGTGCCCGACTTGCATATTTTAAATCGGTGAAAGTATTGCGGTAAATTATGTTGTTTGATGTACCGCTTTCATTTAATACAATACCTGCCTGACTGTGCGGATGATCGGCTCCTGATCCGGTAAATATATTTTCTTCGACGCCATAACCGGTTGATGCATCAAGATATAAACCATATGTGCTCTTTGAAGGTAGAGTGAAAGTATTGCGATTTGCTTCGGCGAGAGATGTGCCACCTAAATAAATGCCTTTACCATTATCTGCAAATACATTACCATCAATTGCAATATTGCTCGATAGCGTTGTGTATTGAGCAGCATACACACCTGCATACAGATCTGTAAAATAATTAGGATCGCTGCTTGTGCCTCCGGTTGTGTTAAAACTATTCGGATTATCATTTGCCGTAAAAGTTGCATTTAAACTGTAAATGCCCATGCCTCTGTCAGTACCATCATAAATAGTACTGCTAGTAGTATTTTCAAAAGTATTGCCCCTGAGTGTAACATTTTTTACCTGAATCATTTCAATATGTGTAATTGGTTTTTCAATTTCATCCAATAATGCCAAACCTGTGGAAAAATTACAATTGCGCATAAAACTTACATTTGCCTTATTAAATGGCCAGAAAAAAACATCAATACTATTATTGTAAAAGTTCGCATCATCTGCAATTAATATACCGCCGTTGTAATCCGGGTAATCTTCTGTTGCAGGTGAAAAACCTAAGGTAACTCCTTGTCTGGCATTTTTAATCGTTGCTCCGTCTGACATCACTACAATTCCATGTTTATCATCATAAACGTAATAACTGTTATACACCAAAGAAGCTGTAGTAGGGTGGTTTTCATCGTATGTTCCTTCCACATAAATTCCTTCCCACATGGTACCACATTCTGCATTTCCGGTTAATATAGCCTCATCCTCAATAACAAGTCTTCCGCCTCTTTTTACAAGAATATAAGTAGGTTGATTATCTGCTTTTGAATCGGCAAATTGAATGATAGCTTCATTTGTAATGGTTAATGTCGCGTCGTCTTGTATCTCAATAATACCACGCACTTTTTTGTTCGCACTCCAAGTAGTGTTTGAACTGATCGTATTTACACCTGTAACATTAATATCACCTGAACCGGTATCATAAGTTACATATCTATTACAATCATTGTATGTTTTAATAACCAGATCGTCATCAAAATTTTTTGAATTATTTCCGGCTACGATCAATCCGTGATCTTCAGCCTCAACTATATGATAAACACATTCCATTCTTTTAATATCATTAGGAAAATAAGTGCCATACCCATCGGTAATAGGATAGGTAGAATTCCATTCCATAACATCACTTGCATTAAATTTTGCAATGTATGCATCCGCATTCCAAACACGGGTAAATTCATAATCAAAACTAGCGGTTGTACCGGGGTAATATGTTATATTTTCTGCGTCATTGCAGTCTACATAAAAATCCTCAACATGTTTGGTGGAAGTAATAGCAAAACCTCCATCATAAGTATTTGTAATGCCAATTTTTAAATCAAAAGTAACTAATCTGGTTGCCGGTGACTCCACGACTGGAATTGTATTTTCCCACGACATAGATCCTGATAAATTAATTCTATAAACTTTTCCAAGTGCTTCTGCTTTTATAGACTGAACATCATCTGATCGCTTAACTAAGGCAGCGACCAAAAGGTCGTCGTTATTTACAACCATTTGGTAGGCGACGGAGTTAGAAATACTAAGCGCTTCTTCTAAACAATTTTCGGTATGCTCATCTATATCGCTATCACCGGTTGTGAGGGTATTAATTTCAAAATCATCAATTTCATTTCCTTCGTCATCTAATTTTATGATATTAATTTTTCCATGTCCGGGGGTTGCATCGTCATACAACTTAGTACCGGCGGCATAATAATAATCATCATACTCTAAAACTGTTGTACCTTTTGAACTGTAAAGTCCGGCATCAATAATTGTTTTACTCCAAATTAAACTCAAATCATCTTTGTCAATTTTAATTATACAAGCTTTACTCAATTCGCCATCTGTCACATAACCGACAATTATCAAATTATCATCCTCTGCATCCTGAATAATGTCATAGGCCTGCGAATTTGAAGCATTTGCTGACATAATAGCCTCTAATCCATACAATGCTTCTGCTTGCATTTCTCCTTCTTCATCTGTTCGCATAACATACATTAATTTGTAAGGCGCAACCGGCGTAGGATCACAATCCAGCACAGGCAGAAATTCACCTTCTGTCTCCCCAAACTCGTAATAGGAAATTTCCTCTCCACCATCAAAATAAATATATCCCCCACCAACGTATCCGGTTTCATCTTTTAGCTGAATACCAGCCCTAAAGGCTCCAAAACCACTGGTGTATACTTCATACCATTCCACATTACCATTTTTATCCATTTCTGCAATTTTGGGATAGTTGCATCCTACCTCATAACCGGTCCGCTCAAGATGTTCTATTTGAATATCACCAACTCCACAATTAAAACATTCAAAATCTCCGTTATCATTTACATAAGAGCTAAATCCGAAACCCGCATACCCATCGAGCGTTTCATCTTCAAAATACGGTATGAAATCATAATACCAGTCTTCACCGGATTCACTTTGTGGTTCTGTTTCCATGCCTAGCCAATGGTCTTTTGACCAATGCATACCGGGTCCATTTATTGTTTGGGCAGGCAATATTGTGGTAATTAAATTAAATCCGATGTTAATTAAAAGGAATGTCAAATTAAGGGGGGGGGAGTGAATGTGCTCATAGCCTGATTATTTGTAATTAATAAAGGTATAAAAAAATATATTGATAACTACAAATTATTTTGTCATTTTTTTTAAAATTTCGAGAAATATTAGGTAAAAATGTAACTCTTTTGCAGAAATAACCATTAGTGTGAGAAGTGAAAATTACTTAAAAAAACAGGTTCTCCTATTATTTGAGCAAGTTTTTGGCGGTTCAATGTTACATTACCAGGCTTTTAAATGGGATATTTTTACAGTGGCACACTCCTCTACGCCCAAACCTTCGTCCCTTCCGTACAATTCTTACAAATATCAATTTCTCCCCTGCCTTTTAATAAAGCGGTTCTGAATTTGTGATATTTTCCGCCCTGCCATAGATGCTTAAATGTAGTATCTTTTAAATCGCCGAGTTGGTGGGTGGCATCTTTATCAAAACAGCAGGGGACAACAGTGCCATCCCAGGTAATTACGCAACTGTGCCATAATTTCCAGCAGTGATTCGCCATTTTATTTTTAATGGAATAGGTGCCATTATTATTTTGCTGATATCGGGAATAATAATCTATGGTAGGAATTAAATTACTGCCATTTTCGTAGTCGTAAATTTGTGCGGTTTTAAATGCAACTTCATCTACCCCAATTTCTTTACCCAGTTTTTTAACATCTTCAATCTGATGTTCATTTGGTTTTACAACCAAAAACTGAAATATTACGAAGGGCGTATTTGATTTTAATTGTTTTTTCCATTTCACAATATTGCGTGCGCCTTCCAAAACCTTTTCGAGTTTACCGCCAATACGATATTGCTCATAGGTATCCTGCGTAGTTCCGTCGATAGAAATTATTAATCTGTCTAAACCGCTTTCGATTGTTTTTTTTGCATTTTCATCATTCAGATAATGTGCATTTGTAGAAGTTGCGGTATATATTTTTTTATTGTTTGCATACTTTACCATATCCAGAAAATCGGGATTGAGATATGGTTCACCCTGAAAATAAAAAATGAGATAAGTGAGATCTTTTCCAACCTCATCCATAGTCTCTTTAAAAAAATCTTTTTTTAACATTCCTGTTGGGCGCGTAAATGAACGCAACCCGCTCGGGCATTCCGGACAACGCAAATTACAGGAAGTAGTGGGTTCAAAAGATAATGAAATTGGCAAACCCCACTGCACCGGTTTTTTGCTCCACATGGAATAATAATAACTCGATATTACTTTACTCATATTCCAAACTCTGCGTGGTGTGAGTTTAGAAGCATAATTAAGGGAATCGGTTATACTAAAAGGCATAATTATTTATTTGCGGAAGGTCCGCGTAATTTATCATCAAATCCTTCCAGCGATTGAAAATTTTTTAATTCGAGTGTACACTTTCTTTTTTCGGTGCTACTAATTTCGTAACAGTAATCCAGTATTTCATTAAACGTTTGCGGAATTGCAACAGATCTTTTAAGTGTACTTCTTTCAAAATCTCCTTCATACCAAAACATTTGCATGGTTTGACAATAATTACATTTTACCGGCCAGTTTGATTGGGCCATTAATTCTGCATTCATTTCTTTCACCATACTCATCAACATTTTAAACTCATCGGGATCCGTTTGAAAACAGTACACACTGGAATCCAAACTGCTTATCATAAATTGAAAACTTGTACCCTTTTCCATAATACGGAAAGAAACCACATTAAAATTTCCATCAAAAAACATAAAATCAATAAACCGTTCATTGTATTGTCGGAATACAATTGGTGGTCCTATTAATGTATCCTCTCCAATAACTGTAATACTGTCGTCTGCTATTGTTGTTGATTGCCCAAAACTAATTCCCGAAGCAAACAACGAAACAAAAAACAGGGTTGAAATAATTTTCTTCATTCTAATTATAAATGCTCAAATTGTTTTAAAAAACGCAGATCATTTTCTGAAAATAATCTGATATCATTAATTCGATATTTTAATATTGCCATACGTTCCAATCCGAAACCGAAGGCAAATCCTGTATATTTTTCACTGTCGATTTTACAATTTTCCAAAACGACAGGATCCACCATTCCACAACCTCCAATTTCTACCCAACCGCTTTGTTTGCAAATTGCACATCCTTTTCCTCCGCACACGAAACAACTAACATCCATTTCTGCACTCGGTTCGGTAAAAGGAAAATAACTTGGACGTAAACGAATTTTTGTTTCTGCTCCGTATAATTCCTGCGCAAGATACAGGAGAGTTTGTTTCATATCTGCAAAGGTTACCCCTTCATCTATATACAATAATTCTATCTGATGAAAAGTGCAGTGTGCGCGTGCCGAAATTGTTTCATTGCGATATGTTCTTCCCAAAGCAATAATACGTATTGGAGGTTTTTGTTCTTCCATTACTCTTATCTGCACATTAGATGTATGTGTTCGCAATAATATTGCAGGATTGGTTTGCACATAAAAGGTATCCTGCATGTCGCGGGCGGGATGGTCTTCGGGCATTCCCAATGCGGTAAAATTATGCCAGTCGTCTTCAATTTCCGGACCTTCTACAACAGAATATCCTATCCTTGTAAAAATATCTACCAGCTCTTCTCTAATAATAGTTAGCGGATGGCGGGCACCGGGATTTTTAATGGTAACAGGTAAAGAAATATCTGTTTTACCGGTATCCGTTTTATCTGTTTTTTTAAATTGTTGTTCGAGTTCAGAAAATTTATTTTCGGCAACGAGTTTAAGTTCATTTACTTTTTGACCGTATTCCTTTTTTAATTCGTTAGGAACATTTTTGATAGCGGAAAAAACATCTTTCAAAATATTTTTCGTGCCCAAAAACCGTATCCTGAATTGCTCCAGTTCAGCGGCATTTGTAACGGAATACATTTTAACTTCTTCCATTAACCCCTCAACAACACTAAATTGTTCCTGTACCGGTTCCATGCGGCCAAAATTACAAAATAAAAAGGGCGGCAAAAATTTGCCGCCCTTGTATAACTTATCAATTGATTATTTATTCAATCACAAACTTCTCAGAATAAGAAGATTTGCCATTGCTAATCACAACAAAATAGAAACCAGCTTCTAAGTTAGCCACATTCATTTCTATCATATTTTCACCTGCAACAACAGATTTAGAAGAATTAACAACCTGTTTTCCAAGTATATCATATACCTGAACCGCAACATTCATATCTTCCTGAACGCTGTAGTAATCAACAGTTACGATATCACCCGCAGCAGGATTAGGGAATACAGATACAATTGCATTATCGTATTCATCCATTTCCACATAACTTCCGTCAGTTCTCCAGTTTGAAGTGCTGGTAGAAACTAAAAGATCATAGCAGTCACCTGCGCTGAAAGCACCGGCCCAACCATAAACTTTGATATAACGGGTTCCGGCCTGAGTTGTATTCCAGATTATTTGTTCACTAGTAGTACCACCATTTTCAGAAATACCTTTTTGCACAACAGATTGATTATACAATCTAACATCGTAGTCAAAAGGTAATGAGCTAAGGTCAATTTTGATCTTAGTATTTGAACCGGTTGTTGTAAACTTAAACCAGTCAACGTCAGTAGAACTTGCAATAAGTTCAAGGTATGTTGTTCCGGCAGAAATTGTTGCAGCTGTTCCTGATGTTCCGTTTGGCTCGTAATTGTCAACACAAGCTCCACCGGCAGCTGTAGTAGTAAAGTTAGTAGATGTGGTATAAGAACTTGTAGCACCCGCAGCACAAACTGTTTGCACTTGCCATTCGTAAGCTGTTCCAGCTGTCAAGCCTGTTACAGCTTTAGAAGCAGTTGCAGAAGTTGTATTTGTCCAAGTAGCACCTGCTGTAGTTTTATAACGAACATTATAGCTCGTTGCGCCTGCTGCAGCTGTCCAGTTGAAAGTTGCACTTGTAGTTGCAATAGAAGTAGTGTTCATTCCGGTTGGAGCGTTACATGTTCCACCTCCGCCGCCACCGCAGCCATTAGAAGTTAAAAGTGCAACACGAGAACCACCAACTGCAAATAAAGCCTGCGCTCTTGTTTTTTGACTGGCAGTAAATATATTCATGCAACCATCATCAGTGTAATCCATGTAGTTTTGATACATGTCGCCATTTGGTCCATTTGTACAAGAGATACGAATAGTTCCACCCGGGCAACCATAAGTTTCATCTGCCTGGTTTGGAGTATCAGCACAAAGGTCAGATCCACCGCAACCGGTACCATCGTCACCCCATATATGATATAAATTCAACCAGTGACCAACTTCATGTGTTGTTGTACGACCAAGATCGTAAGGTGCAGAACCGGCACCACCTACTCCGAAATAGACGTAATCACAAACTACACCATCAGTAGAAGCAGATCCGCCAGGAAACTGAGCATAACCCAATAATCCACCCGAAAGGTCGCATACCCATAAATTGAGATATTTGTTTCTATCCCAAATAGTTTTACCATAGGTGGCAAATTTCATTTCGTCAGAAGTACTGAAGGAAGTTTTTGTAGTGCTAGTTCTTGTAATACCTGTGGTTGGATTTCCACTTGGGTCAAGAGTAGCAAGACAGAAGTTAATTTCGCAGTCAGCAGCAACTCCTAAAAAGTGAGCAGGAGTTTCTCCAACGTCAGAATTTAATCTTCTGAAATCATCATTTAGTACATCTAATTGGTTGTAAACCTGTGCATCAGAAATATTTTCTGTAGCGATATTGTAAACAATATGCACAACAACAGGAATTGTAACCACTGCTCTTTCTCCGCTGTTAGCCTGAGTAGCAATGTAATTTTGAGTGAACTGTTCAATTGCTTCACGATTAGCCGCATAAGCAGGATCTTCAGCCTTGAGTCTGGCATCCACATCCATAGTAGAGCAACTACGCTGCGGTGCTTGTGCCATCACTAAACCTCCTAATAAAATAGAAAGGGTTGTGAAAAGTAACGATTTTTTCAACATTTGAATTAAAAATTTAGGGTTAAAAATTAAAAATAGTCTATAACAGCGTGTAATGTTTGACTAGGGTTGCGTTATTAACATGAAGCGGAATTTAACAATAGATGCGTCGTGTCAATTATTGGTTGCGCAAAATTAACTTAATTTTTCAAATTCTACCATAATTATCCAAACAATGATCTTTACCAAACAGGTGTTTGTCACGCATTTCGCATTTAAAGTCCAAATAATTGACCAAAATAACCCCAAAACTCAATAATAACGGCATTTGAGATATTTTAAAAAATATTTTTGATTGTCATGAAAGTAACCTTTCCCACTAATTTGTCATGTGTGCAACAGATTGAATACCAATGTTTCGATAATTATAAAAAAATTAACAAAACGGTGCATTTAGTGAATAAAATGTAAAAGCAATTCAAAGTTTTGTCTCAAGGAGTTAATCCTGTGCTAATTTTGCAGGGTGGAAAAAATCTTGAAAAATCTTTTAACAGAAAGAATATTGGTGTTAGATGGGGCTATGGGAACAATGATTCAGCGTTATAAATTGACCGAGGAAGATTTTAAAGGGGAGTTGTTCAAGGATCATTTGTTCGATCTTAAGGGAAATAATGACATTCTTTCACTTACACAACCTCAAATAGTACAGGAAATTCACCGGCAATATCTCGATGCTGGTGCTGATATTATAGAAACAAATACATTTAGCGGGACAAGTGTTGCTCAGGCAGATTATCATTTGGAGCATATTGTTTACGAATTAAATTACAGATCAGCGAAGATCGCTAAGGAAGTTGCAGAAGAATTTTCACAAAAAGAACCGAATAAACCCAGGTTTGTTGCAGGTGCATTAGGCCCCACAAATAAAACCTTAAGTCTTTCTCCGGATGTAAACAACCCCGGTTACCGGGCAATTACTTTCGATCAATTGGCTGATGCCTATTATGAACAGGCAAAAGGTTTGATGGATGGTGGTGTTGATATTTTATTGGTGGAAACAATTTTCGACACACTTAATGCTAAGGCAGCAATTTATGCGATAGAAAATCTTTTTGAAGACAGTGGGAAAACATTGCCCGTAATGATCTCCGGAACAATTACGGATGCAAGTGGAAGAACATTGAGTGGGCAAACGGTGGAAGCATTTCTTATTTCCATTTCGCATATTCCATTATTAAGTGTTGGATTAAATTGTGCTTTAGGAGCAAAACAATTAAAAGAACACATTAAAACATTAGCGGAAAAAACAGATTTTTTTGTTTCTGCATATCCGAATGCAGGTTTACCAAATGCTTTTGGTGAGTATGATGAAACTCCGGAAAGCAATGGTAATGATGTGGAAGAATATTTAAAAAGTGGTTGGATAAATATTATTGGAGGATGTTGCGGAACCACACCCGAGCACATTAAATATATTGCGGACATATCTAAAAAATACAAACCGAGAATTCCAAGAACACTACCCAGGCTGCCATCTTATTCGGGACTTGAACAATTTGAAATTTATGCAGGAAGTAATTTTGTAAATGTTGGTGAAAGAACAAATATTACCGGCAGCAAACAGTTTAAAAGACTAATAACTGAAGAGAAATACGATGATGCATTAATTGTTGCACGTCAGCAGGTTGAGAATGGCGCACAGATAATTGATGTAAACATGGATGAGGGGATGATAGATTCTGTAGAAGTGATGAAAAACTTTTTGAATTTAGTTGCTGCTGAGCCGGATATTGCAAGAGTTCCCGTGATGATAGATTCCAGCAAATGGGAGGTGATTGAGGCAGGATTAAAATGTATGCAGGGAAAGTGTATAGTAAATTCCATTTCGTTAAAAGAAGGAGAAGAAAAATTTATTTATCAGGCAAAAAAGGCAAAAAAATTAGGCGCTGCAGTTATTGTAATGGCATTTGATGAAGAAGGACAAGCCACTACATTTGAAAAAAGGATTTCTATATGCAAACGCGCATATGATATTTTAGTTAATAAATTAAATTTTCATCCAACAGATGTTATTTTCGATCCCAATATATTAACTGTTGGTACCGGTATAGAAGAACATAACAATTATGCAGTAGATTATATTAATGCAACACGATGGATAAAATCGAATTTACCCGGAGCTTTGGTAAGCGGAGGTGTGAGTAACATCTCCTTTTCCTTTCAGGGAAATAATACAGTGCGGGAGGCTATGCATTCCTCTTTTCTTTACCATGCTATTAAAGCGGGGATGGATATGGGAATTGTGAATGCAGGAATGATTGATATTTATGAAGATATTGATAAAAATTTATTGGAGAAAATAGAAGATGTATTATTTAATAGAAATGAACATGCAACAGAAAATCTTATAACCTTTGCAGAAACTTTAAAGAAAAAAGATAAGGCAGAAATTACAACCGATGAATGGCGAAGTAAACCGGTAGAAGAACGATTAAGCCATTCACTCGTAAAAGGTATAACTGAATTTATAGAAATAGATATTGAAGAAGCGCGTTTAAAATATTCTAAACCACTTGAAGTAATTGAAGGTCCTTTAATGGATGGAATGAATATAGTGGGAGATCTTTTTGGTTCCGGAAAAATGTTTTTACCGCAGGTTGTTAAAAGTGCAAGAGTGATGAAAAGAGCAGTAGCCTATTTGCAACCCTTTATTGAATTGGAAAAAAAATCATCGGGTAATACCTCTAGTCACCCTAAGATATTAATGGCCACTGTAAAAGGTGATGTGCATGATATTGGAAAGAATATAGTTGGGGTAGTTTTAGCCTGCAATAATTATGAAATAATTGATTTGGGTGTAATGGTTTCGGCAGAACGAATATTAAATGCTGCATTAGAGAATAAAGTAGATATTATCGGATTAAGTGGATTGATTACTCCCTCACTTGATGAGATGGTAAATGTTGCTTTGGAAATGGAAAAAAGAAAATTTACAATTCCGTTATTAATTGGAGGAGCAACCACATCAAGAACACATACAGCGGTAAAAATTGCACCGGGTTATTCGCATGCTGTAATTCATGTAACAGATGCCTCGCGCAGTGTAACAATAGCGGGAAAATTATTGGGCAAAGAAAAAGCTGCCTTTACAAAAGAGATTAATGACGAGTATCGCATCATAGAACAAAATCATAAATACAAACAGTCGTTCAAAGGATATATCACCCTAGAGGAAGCCAGAAAAAATAAATACCAAATTGATTGGGATAATTACACTCCTTTTATTCCATCTTTTACAGGAATTAAAATATTTGAAAATTATTCGCTGGAAGAGTTATCAGGTTATATCGACTGGACCCCGTTTTTTCAGACCTGGGAATTGCATGGAAAATATCCTGAAATATTGAGCGATGAAATTGTTGGAAATGCAGCAAAACAACTTTTTGATGATGCGCAATTGATGCTCCAAAAAATAATTTCTGAAAATTGGCTGGAGGCAAGAGCTCTAATTGGTATATTTAAATGTTATGCGGAAGGAGATGATATTATTTTAGTAGATGACAATGGTAATGAATTAGAAAGACTTTTTAATTTACGTCAACAGAATAAAAAAGCGGATGGACAGGCAAATTATTGCCTTAGTGATTTAATATGCCCAAAGCACAACGCAACTTCATTTACTGACTATGTGGGTGCCTTTGCTGTTTCAACAGGATTTAAAATAGAAGAACAGATAGCGATATTCGAAAAAAATCATGATGATTATTCAGCGATATTGTTAAAGTCGCTGGCGGATAGATTGGCGGAGGCTTTTGCAGAAAGAATGCACGAGCGAGTGCGCAAAGAATTTTGGGGATATGATAAAAGTGAAAAATTAAATACTTCTGATCTTATTGAAGAAAAATATCAGGGGATAAGACCGGCACCGGGATATCCTGCATGTCCGGATCACACTGAAAAAATCACTTTATTTAAATTGTTGGAAGTGCAAAAAAATATTGGTGTTGAATTAACGGAGAGCATGGCCATGTACCCGGCTTCAAGTGTGAGCGGATGGTATTTTGCACATCCCGAATCAAAATATTTTGGCATAGGGAAAATAGGGAAAGATCAGGTGGAAGATCTCGCTAAAAGAAAAAACATTCCATTTGAGGAAATGGAAAAATGGTTGCGGAGTAATATTAATTATTGAGATACAAGATTTCCACTTAAATATTTTAATTGAATTTCGGCGAGCTTTGCATTTAACTCTTCTTTTAAGTATCTATTTTCGGCATTCACTTTTTGTAATTGAATTTCGCGCAATTCAACGGAGGTGATTGCACCCAGTTTAAATTTCTCGAGTGCTATGGAAACATTCTCTGTTGCGGATTGTATATTCTGATTTTCAATTTTCATAAGCTGTAAAGAGGTTTCATATTGATTGAATAACATTACAATTTTTGTATTTACCGATAATTGCGTTTGCTGAAAATCCAATTCAACCATTTGCTGCATGATCTTTACTTGCTCAATATCTCGTGAAACTGTAAAACCATTAAATAATGGAATACTAACGCTAATTCCGGCTCCGGGACCTACATTAAAATTTGATTCTACAAATCCCGCCTCTGATACAGACTTTAAAAATCCATATCCTGCATTAACGGAAATTGTTGGGTAGAGATACGATTTATATTCCTTCACCTGAAGGTCCATTATTTGTTTATTTTTTTCCATCATCATAATTGATGTATTGTTTGCAGTTATATTAGTTTTAACTACATCAATATTTAATGATGGATCAACAACAATCTTTTCGGTAACTTCAAAATTGGTGTTTGCGTCTCTTGCCATTAATTCGTTAGTAACGGCTTTCGTATTTTTTATTTGCAACAGAATATTTATATAAGCAGCAGTATCTGTATTAAGATCCACCTTTGCCTGCAAAACATCCAGTCCTGATGCCGAACCTATTACATTGCGCTGACTCGCAATTTTTAATCGTTCATCGGAAATATCCATAACATTTTCCATCACCATTTTAGCATTTTCCAATTGAATCATGTTATTCCACTCAACCATTAACTGAAGGGCAATATCTTCCATTTTAGCTTTTACCTGCATTTCGCCCAAGGCTGATAACTCTTCCAATTTATCCTTTCTTGCAAACATGCCCATACCATCAAAAACTGTCCAATCCAAATAAACTCCGGCATCAATAGAATTGGCAACGGCATTTTTCTCTGACCTTGTATCTCCACTAAAATATTGTTGCTCAGAATTGGTAACTTCCACATTATAATTTGCAATAGCAGAAACTATAGGAAGCATACCTGCATATCCGGGGTGATTTTGTAATGCTGTTATTTGCTGTTGAAAATTTACTAATTGAATTCCGTAATTATTTTGCCAGGCTATTGTTAATGCTTCTTTTAAAGTTAATGTTTGTGCTGATAAAACATACGGAATTAACACAAAAATAAGAAATATTGAAACCAGCTTCTTCATATTGTTATCACTTTTAATTTTCATCACTTGATGGAATTTTCTTTTTGGATGAGGACATATAAGTATATAAAAGAGGAATTACATAAAGTGTGAGTATCAGTGAAAATAATAATCCGCCAATGATAGCAATACCCATTGATACCCTGCTTTTTGAAGATGCCCCTAATGCAAGTGCAATGGGTAAAGCGCCCAAAACTGTAGCAAAACTTGTCATAAGAATAGGTCGGAAACGCTGTGATGCAGCTTCTATAGCGGCTTCAAATTTATTCAAACCTGTTTCTTTTCGCTGATTGGCGAATTCAACAATTAATATTCCGTTTTTAGTAACAATTCCCACAAGTACAATAATACCTATCTGACTAAAAATATTTAATGTTTGTCCGAATAACGACAAACTCAAAACAGCTCCTGCAAGCGCTAAAGGAACGGTGAACATTACAATAAGAGGATCGCGAAAACTTTCAAATTGTGCCGACAAAATAAGATACACCAAAATAAGAGCTAAATAAAACGCAAATTGCAAACTGTTGGAACTCTCCGCAAATTCTTTTGAAGTGCCTGCCAATGCTGTAGAAAAACTTTCATCCAAAACTTCTTCTGCAATTTTGTCCATTGTATTTATGCCATCTCCGAGTGTAAATCCGGGTGCCGGGTTTGCGGAAATTGTTGCAGAAACATATCTGTTGTATCGAAATAATTGTGGAGGCGAACTTTTATCGGAAAGATGAACAAGATTATCCAGTTGAATTAATTCTCCGCGATTATTTTTTACATAAACTTTTGTGAGATCAAGAGGTTCATCGCGATTGTCTCTGGTTGCCTGACCAATTATCTGATACTGTTTATTGTTCAAAATAAAAAATCCAAAACGTTGTCCGCTAAAATACAACTGTAATGATTCCGCAATATCGCGAACAGAAACACCTAAAACCTTCGCACGTTCGCGATCAATTTCCACGGTTAATTCCGGTTTGTTAAATTTTAAATTAATATCTACTACCTGAAAAACATTTTCTTGTGCTGCCTTTTCCATAAATTTTGGAATTACCTCCCTCAGTCGCTCAAAATCAGGTGCTTGAATTACGTATTGCACAGGAAGTCCTGCACGTCTGTCGCCACCAATCGTTTGTTCCTGACTAATAAATGTTCTTGCGAAATTATATTTCTTTACAATTGCTGCAACTTCATCGGCAAGTTCTTGTTGCGATTTATCTCTTTCCGTTGCATCCACCAGACTCACTCGAATAAAACTTGAATTTGCAGCACTTGATGATCCGAAAGAAGGAGCGGTAACGGCAATGATATTTTCTTTTTCCCGGAAGGTATCAACAATACTAATTAATTCCTGATTGAAGGCATCCATACTTTCAAAGGATGTTCCTTCAGGGGCAGTGGCATTAATTACAAACCGACCTTTATCCTCCATAGGAGCAAGTTCTTCCGGCAATTTTCCACCAAAATAAAATATGATAGCACCAGAAACTGCAATTAAAATAAAAGCGATCCAACGTATTTTTAATAACGATTGTAAGGAAGAAGCATATCCCTTAATTAATCCTTCAAAAAATGGTTCTGTTTTTCTATATAACCAATTGTGTTTTTCGCGTTGTTTTAAAATTCGCGCACTCATCATTGGGGTGAGCGTTAAAGAGACTATTGCAGAAATAATAATTGCTCCGGCAACTGTGATCCCGAATTCACGAAATAATCTTCCTGTTAATCCTTCTAAAAATATTACTGGTAAAAAAACTGCTGCCAATGTTATAGTGGTGGAAATAATGGCGAAGGTTATTTCTTTAGAACCTTCGTGCGCTGCTTTATGTGGTGCCATTCCGCGTTCCACTTTTGCGTAAATATTTTCTAACACCACAATAGCGTCATCCACCACAATTCCCGTTGCCAAAACAATTCCGAGTAGTGTTAAAACATTGATGGAAAATCCGGATACATACATTATAAAAAATGCACCTATAAGGGAGATGGGAATTGCAATAACCGGAATTAAAGTTGTGCGCCAATCGCGCAGAAAAATAAAAATAATAAGCACAACAAGTGCAAATGCAATTAATAAAGTTTCCTGCACTTCGGAAATTGCTTTTCTGATACTTGTTGTTGTATCGAGAGCAATATTATATTTTAGATCATCCGGTAATTCTCCTTTTATTTGGTCGACCCTGCGATAAAATTCATCCGCAATTTCAATATAATTTGAACCCGGCTGCGGGGTTATCGCTACTGCAACTTGCGGAATACCTGCATTCCCACGCAGAATGGTGCGTTCATTTTCAGGTAATAATTTGGCCTGACCAATATCTTTTAATTTAATTACAGATCCATCTGTTTCATAAATAATAAGATCATTAAAATCTTCCTCTGTAGTTAATCTTCCGAAAGTGCGAATAGATAATTCAGTAGTGTATCCTTCAATACGACCGGTAGGTAATTCTACATTTTCTCGGTTGAGAGCATCGCGAACATCTGCAGGAGTTAAATTATATCCGGCCAGTTTTATTGGGTCGAGCAATAATTTCATGGAGTATTTTTTTTCTCCCCATATTCTTATTTCACTAACACCCGGAATTGTTTGCAATCTTTCTTTAAAAATATTATTCGCAATTTCCGACAATTCCAATAATGTTTTTTCATTACTTTGAATTGTCATGGAAATAATTGGATTGGAATCAGCGCTAGACTTTGCAACAACAGGTGGATCACAATCAGGAGGTAAATTTCGAACCGCTTGACTCACTCTGTCGCGCACATCATTAGCAGCAGCCTCAAGATCAACATCCAATTCAAATTCTACCGTGATAGTACTTCTGCCATCACTGCTTATAGAGGATAAAGATCGAATTCCTGCAATTCCATTGATGGATTCTTCCATCACTTCTGTAATCTGCGATTCCACAACATCCGCATTTGCGCCGATATAATTTGTAGTAACAGTAATAATAGGAGGATCAACACTTGGATATTCTCTTACTCCTAAAAATGAATATCCAATAATTCCGAATAAAACAATAAGAATCGAAATTACCGAAGCAAGTACAGGGCGATTAATTGATATTGATGATATATTCATTCCTGCGCTTTATTTTCCTTTGGTGAAATCATCAATATGGGTTTTACAGGCATTCCATCGCGCACCGTTAAAAGGCCTGTTACAATTACAGAATCACCCGGCATTATTCCTTCCGTAATTTGGGTTTCATTTTCTGATCTGATTCCGGTTTTTACCAATTGAAGAGAGGCGCGCCCATTTTTTACAATTAAAACCGATTGGCCGTTAATTGTTGGAATAAGTGCATTGGATGGCAAAACGATCGCATTATCCAGTGTTTCAAGCGATATCTGCAATTTTGCAAAAGCTCCGGGTATTAATTTGTTTCCGGGGTTTGCACTAATGGCTCTCACTTTTACCGTTCTGGTGGCAGGGTCTATTTTTGGCTCCTTTGCGTAAACCTTTGCAGCATAATTATTAAGGTCTCCTTCCACAGTAAAATTTACCACAGTACCATTTTTTAAAAGTGCCGCATATTTTTCAGGAACGCTAAATTCCACTTTTACAGGTTCCGATTGCTGCAAAACAGTGATCAGGTCTGAAGAGGATACAAATCCCCCCAAACTGATATAACGCAAACCGATTGTGCCGGCAAAAGGTGCTATAACATTTGTTTTATTAATTTGGATTTCCAACAATTCCATATCAGCTTCCAATTTCAATAAATTATTTTGCACCTGATCATATTCTTCTTTACTAATGCCATTAATATCCAGCAGTTTTCTTTTTCGTGTTTCATCCTCCTTTGCTAACAAAATGCTCAGCTCGGCCTTTTTTAATTGTGCTTTTAATTCCCTGTCATCAATTTTAACCAATAGTTTTCCTGATTGCACCCGTTCGCCCTCCTTAAAATATAATCCGGTGACCCTGCCTTGAATTTCACTTCTTATCTCTACCTCTTCATTGGAAAGTATGGATCCAGTGGCATTAATTGAGTTGTCGAGTGCGGCTTGTTTTACAATAACTACCTGCACCGATTGAGCCGGCATAGCACCCTGAGGTCCTGCCGGGGCAGCATCCTTTTTCCTGTTACAACCCGAGATAGCTAAAACTGCGATAAAATAAAAAATTGTTTTCATCCTGTTTATATCATTAGTTTTTGATTGAGCAATACATAATTACAAAGTAAATTAATATTAGTTCAGTTAAATGCTCTTTAAAATGTGTTAACAATGCTATATTCCAGCTTCTAAGTAAAATCCTCACCGAAACTAATCCCATATTTCAATTTTAACATTTTCAGATCCTCAGTAAAATATTGTTGCGCGAGTTGTTTTTCTTCTGCTGTAATCTGTTGCTGCGCTACTTCTGTTTTATTAATTGCATAAACCTTATCTATAATACCTGATTTTATGATCAATTTTCGGAATGGTTTTAAAAAAAATGATATTGTTTTTCGCAGATTGCTGTCCCTATTCAATAATAATTGTTGCAACCATTTACTTTTTACACCGGAGCCTGCATTAAATTTTATATTCTCCTGTTCAAACGGTATATAAGCGATATTTAAAGCAACAGTTAATTGTTTATAAAATGTTTCCGGGTCCTTTTTAAGATCCTCAAGTTTCAAAAGAATAAAATTTTCCAAAGGGAAAAATTGCAACCAATAATTTAGATGCTCATAATATAAACTGCCGTAAAAATGACAAGTATTATTTAATTCTGCGATGTCATTATTATTTAATCTGCTTTTTTCTAATTGTATCGTTTTAAGAAAAGAGGTATTGCTCTCTTCATGTCCATAGTTCACAGAATAATTAAAATTAGAAAATGCACGCTCCACGGGATCCCGCAACATTACGATCAATTTCATTTCGGGATTATAGGTTTTAATTCTTTCCGGCGCCTTTTTATCTATTAATAAATAAGTATCTGCAGTTGCCGTTATTTTTTTTTCTTGCGGTTCAAATAAAGAGTGAAAATATTTATCTCCGCGTTTAAACAGATCATCAATTGAAAAATAATGCACTTCTTTTGTGATAGAAAAATTTACTTCCTTGTGGTTGGAAAGATATTGATACACGGAGGTTGTTCCGCTGCGCCCTGCACCTATTATAATGGCATTCACTTTCATTTTTTTCCCAACAATCTTTTTAATAAAAACCAGGAATATTCATTCTTTATAATTTGTTCCGCACTAAATTTACCAACTTCCATAGGAATTCGTTCAATTATTTTCGAATCCAATGGATTTTTGAGTCCGGATGTACCTAAAAGCATATCCATTTTTAATTTTGTTAAGATGTGCTCCACTGCTCCCTGATCTGCACCTTCTGCAGAAAAAGGGAATGCGAAATATTTCCTTTTAACCGAAAAATTATCTTCAATAAAAATAAAACTTTTTTTAGTTTGTTCTATCTGACTTTCGGCAGAAATAGATTTATATAAGGGATGATCATAACTGTGACCTCCTATTTGAAATCCTTCGACTATCAATTGTTTTATTTCATCGGAGGTCATATAAGGCGACACCTTTTTTAAATATCTGACAAAACCTATTTGCGCTTCTCTTGAAATTTCATCAATTATATTTTGATCAGCATACGTAAGTGACAATAATTGTTTGGTCAAATTTTTAATGTCCGAATTGTCAATTTTCAAAACTTTACTTATTGCAAGTCGTTTATCAACATCACTTAAATAATTTATAATGATGGAGACTTTATATCTGTAAAACAGATCTTTATTATCAACAAATGCCGAATTTAAAAAAAATATTGCCGGAATACCCTTTTGTTTTAAAATGGGCCGAACAACACTATACATTTCTCTCAAACCATCATCAAAACTTAATACAAAATAATTTTGTGCCGGATCATAATTCTTTTCGTGAAAATCGTCAATGGATAAAGGTTTATAATATTTTAACAAAAAATCAAGATCTTGAATAAAGGAACTTTTGTTTTTGCAGGGATATAAATGTTTGATATGAATTACTTCTTCCTCGCAGATGTTATGATAAAAAGGGAAAATAATTTTAACACCTGATCTTTTTATCAGAGCAGGAATAGACCGCGAACTATTTATGGAATTGAATAAATTAAAATATAGTTGTTTTGGTTTTTGCATATTTCTGCTTTCCCGATTGGAAAGGTAAAACTAATTCAAAAGCAGAAATAATGCTTCTAATAATTTAAGTCCTATTTAAAATTCAAGTTTTAATTGCCCGGGTCTTTTGAATTTTGTGAGGTCATATTTGAAAGGTATATTATTTCCCATGTATTTTTCTTTCATCATATAGAACATCTGATGAATAACATTTGCAAGTTCTCCGTCGCCGCGCATTCTAACGCCCCATCTGCTATCGTTCAATTTGCCCTGATGCACTGCCTTGGTATTATTGATTACACGTTCTGCATGCATTGGAAAGGTTTTCCATATCCAGTCGGTAAAAATCTTATCAACTGCACCATTTAATCGCAACATATTAAATCCAGCTGTTGATGCACCATTATCTGCAGCAGCCTTTAAAATGGCCGGAATTTCACTGTCCGTAAGGCCCGGAATTACCGGTCCAATCATAACTCCCACCGGAATTCCGGCTGATGTTAGTTTTTCCATTGTTTTTAATCTTGCTTTATAACTTGCTGTGCGTGGTTCCATTTTTAACCGAATATCCTCCTTCAAACTTGTAATGGAAAGAAATATATGTGTAAGATTATCCTTTGCTAATTCCTGTAAAATATCTATATCCCGCAATACCAGCTGGTTTTTGGTGATAATGCCCGCTGGATTCTTATACTTCAAACAAACTTCCAGCAATTTTCGGGTGATTTTCATTTTTCTTTCTATGGGTTGATAACAATCCGTATTCCCCGAAAAAGAAATAGGAGCAGCCTGCCATTTTGGATCAATAAATACTTTTTCCAATAGCTCAGGAGCATTATGTTTTATAATAATTCTGGTTTCAAAATCTAAACCCGCACTAAAACCCCAGTAATTATGAGTATTTCGGGCATAACAATACACGCAACCATGCTCACAACCCTGATAAGGATTTACCGAATATACCATTGCGGCATCAGGACTTTCCACTTTATTGACTACTTTTTTGGCATTTTCCGTAAAAAACAATGTTTCCCGGTCGCCTAACATCTCCTCGTCGAGTCCCTCAATATGCTCCTGGGTATAATTTTTATCGTGAAAAGGGTTAAAGGGATTGATCTGCGCTCCCCTTCCTTTTAAAAAATTTTCATTTAATTTTGGAAATTCCATAATTGTCATTATTTTTGACAAATAAAGTCATATTATTTGACAATTACAAATTTAAAAATAGTTTATGGCACTTATTTCATCCAACTTAAGGCATTTAAGAAATGCCCGCAAACTGAGTCAACAAGAGCTTGCAGACATGATGGGCATTGGTAGAACAACAATTGCAAACATAGAAGCAAACCTTGCAAACCCCGGTCATAAGACCTTATTGGAAATAGTCAAAATTTTTGACATATCCATTGACGACCTGCTAAATGTTGATCTTTCGCAATTGATAGTTCCGGTTGCATTGAAGGAAGAAAAAAACAGGGAAGGAATTATCTACCGGCCAATAGTTGTGACAGTTGATTCATCCGGCGATGAAAATATCGTGATGGTTGACACAAAAGCAGCAGCAGGATACCCGACCCGATACCTGGAACCCGAATTTTACAAAGAACTTCCGGCGTTTAAACTTCCGGGTTCCGATTATCGCAACGGCACTTTCCGTTGTTTTCAGATAGAAGGCGACAGTATGCAGGAATCCATCCAAAGCGGAGATTATGTTATTGGTCGTTTTTGTGATAATCACTTTAAAGATGTTCGCGACGGGCATATACATGTAGTGGTAACAAATGATACCGTTTTAGTTAAACGCCTTGTGAACAAAGCGGAATCAGAACATAAAATGTACCTGATCAGTGATAATGAGGCTTACCCTGAACAAGCTTTGGATATAGATGAAATAAAAGAAATTTGGTTTGTAAAGAGCAAACTTTCCTCCTATATGCCTGTAAAAAAGAACGATCTCGATAAGGTTATCGGCGATCTTACCATGCAGGTGCATTTGTTGAAAAGCAGGCTCGATCATATCGAAAGGAATTAACTCTGCTCTGCCTTCTTACACTTTATGTGTTGGTTCTCAAGATTGGAAAAATATTTGGTTATATGTTTTCATCATGAACTGGAGAAGGCAGGGTTGGTTAAACCCTTTATATACATTTAAGACACTGAAAAATATTAAACTATTTGGACAATGTCCTAATTTCATTTTTCATCTATAATTGCTTTAAGTAATCTTTTTGCAATTTTGCAGCATGTTCAGCACCTTTTCATCACCAGTTCAAATCACATCTGCTATTACAGTTGGAGAAAAAAAACCCTTATTAATAGCAGGACCCTGTGTTATTGAAAATCTTGAATTGTGTCTGCTTGTTGCTGAAAAAATGAAAACGGTAGCCGAAAAACTGGGATATAATTACATCTTCAAAGCTTCTTTCGATAAAGCAAACCGAACAGCGGGCAACTCCTTTCGAGGAGATGGTTTAGAACACGGACTTAAGGTTCTGCAAACGGTAAAGGAAAAAATAGATGTTCCAATTTTAACGGATATTCATCTCCCCGAACAAGCGGCTTTAGCGGCAGAAGTGGCGGATGTGCTCCAGATTCCTGCTTTTTTATGTCGCCAAACCGACCTTTTAATAGCAGCGGGAAGAACTGGAAAGACGATAAATGTTAAAAAAGGGCAATTTATGGCTCCGGAGGATATGCAATATGCGGTTGAAAAAATTGCTTCAGTATTAAATAATAAAGTACTGCTGACAGAACGCGGTTCCAGTTTCGGATATCACAATTTAGTGGTAGATATGCGGTCACTGCCTATCATGCGTCAATTTGCTCCTGTAATATTTGATGTTACCCACAGTGTTCAAATGCCCGGGGCTGAGGCCGGAAAAAGCGGAGGAAAACGAGAATTTGCTCCATATTTAGCCAAAGCGGCAGCTGCAGTAGGTGTTGATGGCTTTTTTATTGAAACGCATCCTGATCCTGAAAAAGCATTGAGTGATGGACCGAATATGATTCCACTGCATGAGATGGAAAAACTGCTCAAAACGCTACTGGATATCAGAAATATCTCCTGAAAACAACTTCGTTTTAAAAAAACTCCATAAAATTTGCATAAAATAATTGAATGAGTAATTTTGTTACTCATTAGTTTTTGTGCTCGACTCACTAATCACATCCAAAACGCGTGTCAGGCTTTTGTTGCGGTTTTTTTCCAATACAAAATCCTCAGCCCATTTACGTGGATTGGCGAAGGAAATGAATGAATCCACCAATTCCATCCGTATTGAACTCAACAAATTATCGAAGGCTGGATTTTTATTATCGCACGAGGAAGGAAAAACGATACAATATCAGGCGAATGAAAAACATCCGCTTTTTCCGGAAGTGAGCAGTTTGGTGCGCAAATATCTTGGTTTGGACAAGGTAGTAGAAAATATCGTAAATCAAATCGGAGAAATTAAATACGCATTTATTATTGGCGATTATGCCGATGGAAAAGATACCGGAATTATTAATCTCGTGATCGCAGGAGAAGTGGATAACAATAAATTAATATATTGGGTGCAAAAAACAGAGGCGATCATTAACAGAAAAGTACAGACCGAAGTTTTAAGTCAGGAAGAATTTGCCGAATGGCAATTAAACGGCAATTTAACTAATGCAATTGTATTGTGGACAGGCAATACAGTTGAATAAATATAATTAAAAAACATCCTCCCTTATCACGCTTCTGTGACTGAGGAGGCGAAGCTGTGAAAAAATAACATGTTCCAACACAACTATAAAAATCCAATTATTGTTGCAGAGATCGGTTGCAATCACATGGGCAATTTTGAGATCGCAAAAGAATTAATTAAACTGGCAAAAGACAGCGGTGCGGATTTTGCAAAATTTCAAAAAAGAAATCCGAAGGAATTATTGGGAGAAGAACAATTTAATGCCCCTCATCCGGAACCCTGGCAGAGTTATGGAGAAAGTTATGGCAAACACAGAGAATTTCTTGAATTTACAATAGAACAACACGCCGAATTGAAAAGGTTTTCAGAAGAAATTGGAATTCAATATGCAGTTTCTGTTTGGGATGTAACCAGCGCGCAACAAGTGATCGGATTAAATCCCCAATTTATTAAAGTTCCTTCAGCATGCAATAATAATTATGCATTATTGCAATTAATTCGCGATAATTATAAGGGAGATGTTCATATATCTGTGGGAATGACAACTACCTCAGAAGTGGAAAAAATAATCCGTTTTTTTGAAGAAAAAGATCAGGCCAAAAACAGAATTGTATTATACAGTTGCACAAGCGGATATCCTATCGCATTTAAAGAAATTTGTTTATTGGAAATTAATAAGATCTACGAAAACTTTGGTTCTAAAATAAAAGAAGTGGGTTTTAGCGGTCATCACCTCGGTATAGCTGCAGACATAGCTGCATATACACTTGGAGCAAACTGGATTGAAAGACATTTTACAAAAGACAGAACATGGAAAGGAACAGATCATGCAGCAAGTCTGGAAGTTCCGGGATTACAAAAATTAGGGCGTGACCTGCATCATATTTATGAAGCACTTCAGTATAAAGAAAAGGAAATTTTATCGGTGGAAGAAGTACAGAGAAAAAAATTAAAAAATATTCTATAACATGAAAATCCTTGCAATTATCCCTGCTCGTGGAGGAAGTAAAGGACTTCCCGGAAAAAATATTAAACCGCTTTTGCAACATCCATTGCTTTCCTATAGTATTTTGGCTGCACAACAAAGTAAATTGATTAACAGAATAATTGTGAATACTGATAGTGAGGATATATCAAACATTGCAAAACAATATGGCGCGGAAGTTCCTTTTTTACGTCCAGCCGCATTAGCGCAAGATAATTCCACAGATCTTGATGTTTTTGTTCATCAATTACAATGGTTGAAAGAAAATGAAAATTATATTCCTGATCTTATCGTTCAGCTTCGTCCTACTTCACCTGTGCGTTTTGAAAATTGGATAGATGATGCTATTGAAAAATTAATTGCAAGTGATGCCGATTCCATTCGCGTAGTAACAGAATCACCACTTACTCCCTTTAAAATGTGGTTGATTAATAACAATAATGATGGAGCGCTGGAACCATTGGTAACATTAAAAAATATACCTGAACCGTACAACCAGCCCCGTCAGAGTTTACCAGTTGTTTACTGGCAAATAGGCACTTTAGATGTGATTAAAACAAATACTATTTCGGAAGGTGGATCAATGAGTGGAAATAAAATTCTTTCCTATCCGGTGGATAAAAAATATGCAATAGACATTGATGATGTTGCAAGTTTCTATAAAGCGGAGGAATTGATCCAATATAATGATTGTATTAAATTTGATGAATAAAAATACTCCCATTTTAATTTTCGGAGCAGGATCGATAGGCGAACGGCATATCCGCAATTTATGGACATTGGGATATTGTAATTTATTATTGTATCGTCAACGCAATTTACCTTTCCGCGATATAGGCGAAGCTGAGGTGCAGGTTTTTTTAGATCTTAATGAAACAAAATCTCTAAACCCGGAAGTTGCATTTATTTGCACGCCAACTGCTCAACACCTGGAACAAACAATATATTGTGTAGAAAACAAAATGCACGTGTTTGTAGAAAAACCACTTTCGCATACCTTAGAAAATATGGACCATCTAAAATCAATTGTAGCTAATTCCAATAAACTGTTACAGGTTGGATTTATGATGCGATTTCATCCCCATATACTTAAAGTTAAAAATTATATTCAGGAAAATATTTTTGGGGAATTAATATCGTCAACATCTCATTGGGGAAGTTATTTACCCGACTGGCATCCCTGGGAAAATTATAAGGAATCTTATGCGGCTAAAAAAAATCTGGGTGGTGGAGTTGCCTTGACGCTATGCCACGATATTGATTTGGCGATTTGGCTCGCAATGCGACCAATTAAAAACTATGAAACTAACTTTTCTTATTCCGGTGAACTGGATATCGAGACAGCATCAATTGCGGATATCGAAATTAATTTTGTGGATGGTGTAAACTCAAGAATACATTTAAATTATCTTGCCAATCCTCCAATAAGAAAATATCATTGGGAATTTGAGCATGTTTTCATTGATTTTAATTATTTTGATAATTTATTGATCATCAGCTCAAAGAACGACCCTTTTGAAAACCAGGAGTATAAAATAGAAGCCTTTGATAGAAACCAATTGTTTTTAGCTGAGGTAACCGATTTTTTTTATAAGATTGAAAATATTTCCAACCCAGTTCAACATTCCTTAAATTCAATACGCGAATCTGAATTATTAATATCTATTTGTAATGGCGACAATTAATTTTACTTGTATAGTCTGCGGCAATGACAAATATAGTATTCCTTATTCTGAAAAATTTAATGTGCTAGAGTGCACTAAATGTAAATTCGGCATAATTGACCCAATTCCGGTAAATGATGTACTTGTAAACTTATACAATACTGAATCGTATTTTAATACCCACATGCAACAGGAATATGAAGCTTTAAACGAACAGGAATTAACAGAATCCGTAAATAAACAGGGTACTTTTCACTTCCAATATTTAGATAAAATACTTAAACAAAATTCCTCCGTATTAGAAATTGGTCCGGGATATGGTTTGCAATTAAAATATTTATCTAATGCAGGTTATAAGGTTAAAGGAGTAGAGACATCTGAAAATGCTGTTTCGTTTATTAAAAATAAATTGGGTTTGAAGGTTGAGCGATCAAGTTTGGAAGATTACGAGGACAAAACCAAATACGATATTTTGATGCTGAACCATGTATTGGAACATTATAGAGATTTACATATTGCGATGCTCAAAATAACATCATTAATCAAAATCGGAGGACATATATATTTAAGAGTTCCAAACCATGATAGTTACGATAGGCGTAAAATGAAAAAGGAGTGGCCTGCATATCTTCCATTTCATATTTCCTACTTTTCAAAGAAAAGTCTTAAAATTCTTTTAACAAAATACAATTTTGAGCTCATATGTATGGAAGAATACGTTTCGGATACATTTTTACAAAAAATACCGAAATATTTTAAAAAATTTATTAAATATTTTATGTTCATTTTTGGAATATCGCCATATATAAATGGCAGAACTATTACTATAATAGCAAAATACAATGCATAATATTACAATTGAAAATAAGGTAATCTTAGTCACAGGAGCCTTCGGGCTAATAGGCAAAACAATATCAATAAATTTTTTACATCAAGGTGCAAAGGTGATATTGGCAGATAATAATTTTTCACAAACAGAGGCAATTTCTTCGGCTTTAAAAGAATTTGATCCGGAAAACTATTTAATAGTTGATTTGGACATTACAGAAGAAATAAGTTGTGAAAAGGTTATTGAAAAGTCAATTGCAAAATTTGGAAAGATTGATGTACTGATAAACAATGCAGCAATTGATGCCAAATTTGACAAAAGTAATATTTCGGAGGTCAATCATTCCCGATTTGAAAATTACCCACTTGAACTTTTTAAAAAATCAGTTGATGTTAATATTACAGGCACTGTATTAATGACGCAAGTAATATGCAGACAAATGCTCAAACAAGGATTTGGGAATATTATTAATGTTGCATCAACTTATTCACTAGTGGCGCCGAATCAGAAATTATATGATTTCGGTGATGGAACAATTCAATATAAACCTGTTGATTATATTGTAACAAAATCATTTATACCAAATTTTACAAAATACCTTGCAACATTTTATGCACAGAATAATATTCGCTGCAATGCAATAGTTCCTCACGGCATATTTAATGATCACGACGAAAAATTTTTGACAAATTTTTCCTCATTGTCGCCAATGGGCCGAATGGCTGATAAAAATGAAATGTCGGGACCTTTTACATTTCTCGCTTCCGATGCATCCAGTTACATGACAGGGTCTACGCTTGTGGTGGATGGGGGATGGACTGCCTGGTAAAACAAACGTTCAATTAAAAATCTATTTATGCAAAAAAAGATTAAACTTTTTTTATCGGATGTTGACGGAGTTTTGACCGACTCCGGGATGTATTACACAGAAAGTGGTGATGAATTTAAAAAATTTAATACACATGATGGAATGGGTTTTAATCTTTTAAAAGCAGCCGGAATTAAAACAGGAATAATTACTACTGAAAAAACAAATATTGTTAATAATCGCGCAACAAAGTTGAAAATTGACTATGTGTATCAGGGTGTCGGCTTCGGAGGGAAACTGGAATCTGCGCGAGAAATTTGCAAACTCGAAAATATAACAATGGAGGAAGTTGCCTATATTGGTGATGATATTAATTGTTTTGACTTGTTAAGTGAGGTTGGCTTAGCAGCTTGTCCTGCAAACGCTAACAAAAAAATAAAAGCCATCCCGGGCATAATTCACTTAAATAAATCCGGGGGAGATGGTGCAGTTCGGGAATTTATCGACGAATATATTTTAACCGGAGAACAGCATGAAGAAGGTCAATAGTATTTTCTACCGATTAATTCAATTTGTTACAAAAAATTATTCTGTAACACAAAAGGAAAAATTTATTGCGGGAATGCTTTTTTTTATCTCGAAGAAGGACAATGCCGAAACAAAAAATAAACTCCGGTTATTACTTTACGATGAGAGGCTTAAACCTTATCCTGTAGTTGGGTACCAAGAGCGTTTGAGATATTATGGCTGGTTTGAAATGTTGTCCAATCTGCAAAAGGTGGAAGGAGATATTGTGGAAGCAGGAACTGGTTATGGCAATACATTGATCACTTTTTTGAGTGCAAATAACTATTTTAATTCTTCCAAAAAAATATATGCCTTTGATTCCTTTGAAGGATTTCCTATTCCACATTCAAATGATATTGGCAGCAAGGTGCAACCTAACGAAAAAATATTGGGATGGGATGATGCCTCTCCAGCATTGATAGAAGACAGTATTGTATTTCACACAGCTAAAAATGATCTCAAATTAAATGCTGCATCCATCATTTTCAGAAAAGGTTTTTTTAAAGATACCATGCCGCAGGGCTTACCGGAAAAGATTAGTCTGTTGCATGTAGATAACGATTTATATGAGGGAGTATTGCAGGTGTTACATTCCAGTTTTAAAAGACTTCAACCTAATGCAGTTGTAATATTTGATGAGTATCACGATGAAAAATGGCCGGGAGTTAAAAAGGCAGTAGATGAATTTGCCGAAATATTTACACTTAAAATTCAATATTTTCCATCTTTGCTCCGCTTTGGGTTTATAAAAAGCGCAGAGACAACTTAAATATGTCGATAACCAAAAACTTTATCAAAAATTTGGCGAGTAACTACTTTATTCTCTTTTTAAAGATCATTTATTCAATCTTATTCGTTCCCATAATTTTAAATGTTTATGGCGAAGCACAATTTGGAATGTATATGCTGATATTCGGGCTAACATACACGATAGGTTTTTTTGATTTTGGCGCAGGCAAATCAGTTTTGAAATATGCAGCGGAATATAAAGCCGACAATGACCGAAATAAATTTCAGGAAGCGTTTTCCGTTAATATTTCACTTATACTCATTTCGTCGGTAGTTATTTTTTTACTTATTATGCTTTTAAGTTTATGGGCAGGGCCCTTATTTAATATAGAAGCCGATCAACTTCAATTGGCGCGCACTGTTTTTATTGTTTCCGCATTGAACGGAGTGGTTTTGTTTCTCGATTATATTCCTTCCAATATTTTAACCGGTTTTAGTTATTTTCATAAACGCAATAAACTACAGTTGCTTCCTCTTGCCTTAAACATGGGTTTACTTTATATCGTAGCTGTTTTGTCAAAAATTACTTTGATCCAGTATTGTTTGCTAACAACGGGCATTAATCTGATATTTTTAATAGGTGACATTATATTACTCAGATCAATCCCTGAAATGAGAGAGGTGAAATTTGCTTTACATTTTAAAAAAGATCTTTTATCCAATAAGTATACGAAGTTCTCCATAGTATTATTTGCTATTTCCGCAGTTGGCTTTTTAGGGATTCAATCAGACAGGATTATTCTCGCTTCCATCATAAACATTTCGGCAGTTACCATTTACACCATTGTAACACGACCCTATTTTTTACTGAAAACGATCATGGGTAGCAGTTACAGTGTTATCCAACCTATACTGATCAAAACACAGCTTTTAGATGAGGAACGTTTTTTTGGAATACTGGAAAGATTTACAAGAATTTCATTTATCATGATCTTCAGTGTTGTATTGATTTTCAGTATCTTTTTTGAAACAATTATGCGTTTATGGTTGTCTACTGCTAATTACGATGAGTATACAATATGGGGTATTTTTGCATTGATCAATATTTGCATCCCGACGTTATATGGTGCCATATCACGAACCTTACTATTAACCACAGGTTCAGGTAATTTATTAAAGTATAATTCTATTGCCATAACAATAAATTTTATCAGCAGCATCTTCCTTGTTTATTATATTGGATTTCAAGGCGTTATAATTGGTACTACAATACAGTTCATTTTTGAATTTTATGTGATCAATCTAATTTCTATTAAACATTTAAAATTTCCATTGAGAAGGATATTTTCCAAAGACTTTGTATTATATTCCCTATTACTGTTAGCCACTGCAGTAATATTTCGTTTGATTTTTGAAGGAATGGCTCCGTTAGTGACAGGGCAGTTCATGTTACTGTTGAGCATGACTATTGTTGTTTTTGGAATACTCAACTACCTGTTTATTTCAAATACAGGATACGGCTTTCTGTTCAGGAGATCATACTGGCAAAATATAAATTCGTGATGGAACCTCAAACTATCAAAATTGGAATACTGGCACAATATCTCGGAACCCGAAATGATGTTCGATTACTTATTAATGGTATAGCTCAGAAATCAGATGTCACCCTATACCTTAAAGAGGCAGATAAGATTTCAGAACAAAATCTCAATTCCAATATAAGATTTCAATATTTCAGCAACAAGTCAAATAAACTAAAACACTATTTTGTTTATGCCATCTATAAATTATTTGGCAAGATACCACGCAGCAGGAATAATTACTTTGTAACCGAAAATTTTAAGATCGCGAATTCTGATTTTAAAGGTATTCACCGTTTTATTGAACGTTTTATTTTAAATTCTTCGAAATTTACTCCTAAGTTTATTAGTTACGACAGCTTTTTAACAATGTTGGCTCCTCCAAAAGAGAATTCAATGAGTGAACAGCATGTTTTTCTTTGTATTACCCAGATCTATGATGATGCTCTTTTCCGGGTAATGATAGAAACCGGAAAAAAAGTATTTGTATATGTTTATAGCTGGGATCATGCCTGCAAAATGAAATGTTTTTCAAAAAATAAAAATGTTTTTTATTTAGTTTGGAGTAAAGAAATTCACGGTGATCTGGAACAACTACATGGCATAGCCTCCGAAAATATTATGGTTACAGGTGCAACACAATTTGTCTATTTACATCAATATCTCAACGAAAATAAAATATCATCCCGCTCGGCTGCCAACAAAAAATATATTTATATACCAATGGCAACGGGCACAAAGAACCTTACTCCAGAGGAAGTGCAATTATATGGAGCAATTATTCAAAAAATTCGATCTCAAGGGATTGATGTAAAGATCATTATAAGGCCATACCCATTTCTTAAAAACTGGGATCTTTATGCTTCATTACTTAAATTACCTAACGTGGAAATTGAGAAGGATTACCGTGAAAATGCAAATACACAAAATGTATCTGAAGAAAATCTGCTGAAAAAATATTCCATGCTTCAAAATGCGAGTTTAGTTATACATTGCGGTACAACACTTGGACTGGAAGGCTCTTATCTGGATGTTCCTGTGCTATTTGCAGATCTCAGCAAAACCATGCGCCTATCGCAACTCGATAAATTCGTGCATCAATTTCAGAATGATAAATATTTAAATCTAACTGCTTTTCCAAATGTTTTAAAATCAATAGAAGATCTGGCAGTATTAGTATCAAAAGCATTAAAGGCTCCGGCTTCCTATTTACCATATAATATTCAGTGTAAAAAAGTTGCCGAAGTAAAGAGTTCTGGAGAAATAATCAAACGGTTTCTGGAAATAATGACTTCTGAAAATATTCATGTTTAACTAATTAAGGATGCCATCCGTTTTAACGCCATTAGAGAACGAAAAAAATCTGATTAAAAGAATCAGAAATAAATTCCACCGTGAATTTATTCAAATTCCACAAAGAAGCAGATTGAGAAAACGATTCATCAATACATTACCTTTATATTCCACTTATCCTTCAAATAAATATTCTATCCATAGTTTATTATGCCACCGAGATGTAGAAATGGGTATTTGCTGTTTTAAGGCATTCAACTATTTTGCAGGAGATAATTTTGAATTCATAATTCACGACGATGGATCATTAACGGATAGCGATATCCAATATATAAGAAACCAGGTGGTAGCGAAAATTCACACCAAATCAGAATCCGACGAGATCGCATTTCAGACACTTCAACTATTTCCAAACATTTTAAAATACAGGAACAGTCATTTTCTTGCTTTAAAATTAATTGATGTAATACTATTGGGATCCGGAACACGAATGGCCTACCTTGATTCGGATATATTGTTTTTCCAAAAACCTGAATTTTATTTGGAGACATTTATGACTCAGGAAAAAAGTAAAAATTATTTTAATAAAGATTTTTTTGATGCATATATCGATTCACCGGAGAACATTCAAAAAAATCTCGGTGTTTTTCCATTTCCCTTTATCAATGCAGGACTATGGGTTTGCAATAAAGAAGATCTTGATCTGCACAAAATTGAAGAATGGTTAGCTACAGAATATTTGAAACCCTTTATAAATTTCTATCGACTGGAGCAAACCCTTTTAAGTTTATTGGCGAGAGAAAGCGCTCATGGTGCAGATTATCTTCCGGAAGGTTATAATGTTGACCTGTTAAAACTTCCGCAGAATTGTATAGGAAAACATTACGTCGGAAAAATCCGTCATGGGTTTGAATTAGAGGGAATAAGATATCTTTTGCAAGCTGGTCATATAGTCCCTGATATAGGAAAACACATATAATCTCTTTTGAAAAAATTAAAAGTTGCAATATTTCCATATGGAAAGGAACAGGAAAATCCTTATCAGAATATAATTATTAGTGCGCTTAAAAATAACGGTATTGAAGTGATAGCAGTTCCAGGTAGAAAAATTTTCCCATTACTTCATGTGTTGAAACAAAAACCCGATATTATACATTTGTTTTGGCCTTTTGATATGTATTTGGGCAGAACAGGATTATTAACCTTTATAAAAAGGATGATGTTATTGCTGACCTTACCTTTATTGAAAAAAACGCCGTGTATTTATTCCGCAGACAATATTGTTTCACACGATACAAAGAATCAAGAATCAGAGATTTACTGGATATCTCAAATAATAAAAAGCTGCAAAGGCATTCTATTTATGAGCAATGCTGCAAAGGAAATTTTTGAAGGTTATTATAATACAAACACATTAAAAACATTGGTCGTTCCTCATCCTAATTATATGGCATATTATCCCAATGAAACGGACAAATTTAAATCCAGAGAATATCTTAATTTGGATCCCGGGAAAAAAATCATCCTTTTATTAGGAAGAGTTGAACAATATAAGGGTGTAGAAGAATTAATTTCCGCATTTAATGAAATAAATGATGCAGAAAGCATTTTATTAATTGCCGGGAAATCCACAAATCCGAAATATATTGACCATTTAAAGAACATCATTCCAACCGGATTAAAAAGCACTTTGATATTCATAAATAAATTTATTCCTGAACAGGAATTGCAATACTTTTTTAACGCATCGGATGCTGTGGTTATCAATTATAAGGATATACCTTTAAATCCGGGGTCACTCATCATGGCGATGGGATTTGGTTCTTTTATTATTGCACCTGTATCCAAAGTGTTAGAGGAATTAACCGACCCTTCCTGTTCTATTTTATATGAAGCGGATAATGAAGAGGCGTTAAAAAATGCGCTGCAGCAATTTATATTAGGCGGAGTAAATGAAAATTGCAGATTGCAAGTAATGAACAAGATAAAAGTTAACCACGATCCCATGATCTTAGGAGATAAATTACACTCATTTTATCAATCTTTGATGACCTAAAATGAATATCGATAACTGGTCGATTAAGTTTTATTTATATGAATAGTCATTCTTTCTGAACAGTGATAAAAGTATATTCAGTAAATTAAAAACAATTTGAAAAAATATAACATTGAATTTTAGGTCCCGATTTATTTTAATAACGATTTTCACGTTGACGATATCTTTCGTTTTGCACAAACTTTTTTATGATTCGCGGGAAAATAAAAATTGGATAGGGCCTTATTTATCTTCAGCGGCCAATTTACAAATGTTTGGAAGTTTTCAAATTGATGAGGCAAAAGTAATTGATTTTAAAGAATTAAATCCACGAGAGCAATATCACTATCAGTTTAAAAAATCTGATAATTTAAGTTCATACACACACAATCCTATAGGATATTCGTATATTATAAGAATTGCCGCAACTATGTTCCCATTTTTAGGGAATTCGGAAAGTCTTATCCTGTTCCAGGTACTAATGCATTTATTTATAAGCCTTTTAATTCTTTATCAATTCAGAACAACTAATCGTTTCATACTAATCTTTTCTATATTTTATGTTTGCAATCCTTTCATACTGTACTTCGTGGTACTAAACTATTATTACTTCTGGCAATGTATTCCGGGATTTATGATGATCTATATTATCCTCTCCCAGCCAAAACGACAATGGATAGTTATCATGTGCACTATAATTTTATTGTTCGCCACACTAGCAAGACCGACTATATTATTTCTGTCTCTTTTCACACTAATACTTCTATACCGCAAATATTCTGTAACTTTCGCAACGCTTACCATAGCAATTTCAACATTGTTTTTTATCCTGATAAACAAACCCACAGAAAAAATTATCTGGCATACTGTTTATGTAGGCATAGGAGCTTACCCAAATTCAAATGTGTCTTATTTATCTGACAATTTTGGATACCAATTATATCGCGACAGTACGGGAACAGAACTAAATGCCAGTTTGGGTGGAAATTATTATGACGACAGTGTAATAAAAAGATATTCTGAGATCACCAAGAACACTGCAATCGGGATCTTAAAAAAAGACCCTGCTCTGTTTATCAGAAATGCCCTCAGTAATACTTTTCAGTGTTTTTCCATTGGATATGTAAAAACCAATTCACCTATACTAAACATTATCTCAGCAATACTCGGATTACTTTATTGTATTTTACTTTGGAAAAGTAAACAAAATTTTATAATTGTATCCATTTTGTTGTATGCATTTATGTTTTTCGTGTATTACCCTCCAATTCCGGCATATTTATTTGGGGCATATATTTTGCTTGTATTTTCTTTTTACAATGTTTTATCTTATTATAAACCGCAATTCGCACCTCCTATTACATTTAAGTATCCGTTTTAACTATTTTGAATGTATCCTAAAAAAAAGATATTATTTATAAGTTCCAATGATGGGTCTGATATGCGTATAAACAAAGAACTGCACACGCTTTCCCAAATATTTGAAATTACCTATCTCGGAGTAGGCACCACAAATGTTGATTCCTATGCTCGTGAATATTGCAAATACTTTTATCTCGTAGTCGGTAAAAGAAATCATCCCGCAACAATTCTGAAACAATTTTTACTCGTCGCAAAACTATTGCGTAAAAATTATAGCTCTATTCATATCATTAACGAACAATTAATGATATTTTTCTATCCATTTTTGTTCAGAAAACATCTGGTGCTGGATATATTTGATTCTATTTTTCTCACTTTGAATAAAAGTAAAAATAAATGGAGATTGCTGAAAAAAATAATATACGCTCCTGTTAATATTATTCTGGTGACCGACAGCAACAGGAAAACATTTATGCCTGATTTTGTGCAACACAAGGTTCAGTTATTGGAAAACTATCCCATTAAATTTACGAATTCAATAATTAAGAATTCCGAAAAAAATAAAGTAACCATTTTGTATAATGGCTGGCTTGGAAATTCAAGAGGAACTGAATTGGTTCAAAAAATACTTTCGGCAAACAGAAATGTAAAAATAATTATGGTTGGTTGGTTTGCCGATGAGGAAAGCAGGGAATTGATATCCAATCCCTCGGTGGAGTATCGGGGAATTATGTCGCAAGCGAATGCATTAAATATTGCTGCCGAAGAATCGGATTATATTTTATGTGTTTACGCACCAAAGAATGATAATAATATTAACGCAAGTCCTAATAAGATTTACGATGGGCTGCAAACGAGAACTCCCGTGATTATAAATGCAGAAATTGCTATCTCCAATTTTGTGAAGGAGAATGGATTGGGAATTGTAATAGAGAAATATGAAGTGGAGGATATCAATAATTTGATCGACGAACTTTTTGCGAGAAAAAACACATTTGAATTTAATCCCGAAATGGCGGATGAATTTACTTGGGAGAAAATTGAAGGCGTTTTAATTAAGGCTCATCAAATATGAAAATACTTTTCTGCACCAATGCCTATGAAGTGGTTTCCAATGGCCCTGCAAAATTCGCACATTTGCTTTTAAAGATCAACGAATTATATCCTCAGCACGAAATCAAAATACTTACTGAGGATATAACAAATCCGGATGAGCAATCGGTGTATAAACAAACATTACGTATTCCTAAAATGTATAGAAAATTGGGAATGTTCCTACGTATGTTCCAATATCATCGCAGAGCAATGGAGATCAAACGCAACGATTTTAATTTTGATCATCTGGTTTACAATAATGCAATAGTTGCCCTTTGGAGTGGTTTAAAATTTAAGAATACAGTAGGGTTTATTAATGATGACAACAATTCGAATATTTCGTGGAAAAAAGGAATTTTTGGTTTTAAATGGTCAAAACCGCATCTTTTTTTCCTAGTGGAAAAATTGGCCTGTAGAAGTTGCAATAAAATAGTGGTAAACTCACAGTATTTGTTAAAAGAATTAACAACAAAATATAAAATTCCCAGGCATAAAATATTTCTTTTATACAAATCAATTGCTCCAGTTAATAAGGTTTCAAGAACCGAAAATGCGATTCCGGTGATCTTATTTGTTAAGAATGATTATATTCGTGGCGGACTTTTTACATTGATTGATGCATTAAAAGAATTAAAAATAAATGTACATTTGATCATTGCAGGTATTGCAGATCCTGAAATTCCGAGAATAATCCACTATTTAAGGAATGTATCATTTCAATATAATTTAAATGGGATCATTAAACAGCAGGAAGTATTTGAACTGATGAAAAGAGCAGACATTTTTTGTGTTCCATCTTTTCAGGAGGCATTAGGAGTGGCTAATATCGAAGCAATGGCGCATGGATGCTCCATAATTTCATCCAATAGTGGTGGCATTCCGGAAGTGCTCGATAACGGTTCGTGCGGATGGATGATAGAAGCGGGACATGTATCCCAACTAAAAGAAGCGATCAAGGAATGTTTAAATAACGAAACATTACGTGAAGAAAAAAAATCGAATGCATTAAAAATGATTAACAAATTTCAACTCGAATTAATGTTACAAAATTTTCTTACAATTATAAGCGTAAATGGAAAAAGCGCCTAGTATTCAACGAAGAATTTTTAGGAATGCCGATTTTATTCTGCTGAATATCAATGCATTTTTAGTAATCTTTGGTTATGGGCTTGCGGTTGTTACCAGACTGGAATCAGTAGAATTAATGAGAATACTCAAATCCTTTTTTCTGATATTATCAGTTATAGTAATGTTTAAGGATATGAATTTAAACAAACATCCCCTTCCATTTCCAACCATTATTTATTTAGGTATTTTCAGTTTTTGGATTTTCACAATGTCAATTTTTTCTACCAATCTTACATTTTCAATTTTAAGATCATTAACTTTTTTAGCACCTTTAATCTACGTGTATTTAGTATTACAGAACTTGTTAAATAAGTATCCAAGTTTGGAAATCATTAAGGCATTTACAAAATCATTTAATCTTATTTATACATTGCCTGTCTTGGCATTTCTTGCATCCGGAGCCGGATTCAGCATGATAAATATATATGGCTCAGGAGTTAATCAAGGTCAATTTTTTGTTTCAAATCAATATGGCTGGGCTTGTGCAATATATTTGGTCTCTATAGTTGATATTTTATTAAATACCAAAACGGGAAAATTTTATAAAATTTTCAATTTTACGATCATAGCAATAGCGATTTATTTATTGCTTATTTCCGGAAACAGAGCATCATGGGTTTCGATATTACTTGCTATTGCGATATTTCTATTGCGATTAAAAAATATCAGACCTGATTTTAAAATAATTCTTACCGTAATTCCGATCGCCGTAATTTTCTGGTTTTACCAGATCCCCGAATCCTCCTTACAGACGCGGTTATCTGAAACCGAATCCCAGATTGATGATGGAGAGCCCCGATTAAATACGGCCAAAATTGTATTTGAAATATTTAATGAAAAGAAATCCCTTTGGATAACTGGAGCCGGGATGTTTAATTATGATTATACAATACACGGAGAGGGATTAGCAGATTATCATAATTCTTATCTGGAAGTGCTTTTTGGAGGAGGGATAATATTATTTCTGCTGTTCATTACATTTATGTTATTTAGACCGCTTTATCATTATGCGATCTATTATTCTAAACATTTTTTAATTATAATGCCTGTTCTTGTAATACCATTTTTCGAAAGTAACCTAACAGGAGGTCAATTTGTATTTTTTCCCTGGTTTATATTTATGATACTATTTAATATGCCTCCTCATTACGACGATTATAAATATCAACAAAAACCAAAAGTGCTGAAACCCCCGCATTATCGTAAACAAACTTAAAATTCCATGTTAAAAACGATCATTATTATTGGGACGCGACCGGAAGCTATTAAAATGGCCTTATTGGCTAAAGAGCTCAATAAGAGAAAAGGAATAAAAAATTATTTATGTGTTTCCGGACAACACCGTTCAATGTTGGATCAGGTTTTAGATTTTTTTGCGATTAAGCCCGACTTTGATCTAAATATCATGCAGGAAAATCAGCAGCTAAATGATATTACCGGTAAAATCATTATTGAAGTATCGAAAATTTATGACCAGATAAACCCAGACCTCATATTGGTGCATGGCGATACCAATACTTGCTTTGCGGCGGCATTAGCAGCTTACTATAAAAAAATTCCTGTGGCGCACGTAGAAGCCGGAATGAGAACAGGAAATATTAATGTTCCTTTTCCTGAAGAAGCAAATCGGGTGCTTACAGGAAGAATATCCAATTTCCATTTTGCTCCCACTTCGCTCAATGTAAAGAATTTAATAGCAGAAGGTGTAAAAAGAGATTGCATTATTAAAACAGGAAATACAGTTATAGACAGTTTGATCTACACCTCAAAAAAAATAAAAATATTTTCTGACCAGGTTACAGATCAAAAACTAATTAAGGCTGTTTCAGATATCAAAAAAATTATTTTAGTCACCGGTCACCGTCGAGAAAATTTTGGTGGAGGTTTTAAAAACATCTGCCTTGCATTAAAAAATATTGCAATTCAAAACCCCGATTGTTATATTATATATCCAGTACATCTCAATCCAAATGTTCAACAACCGGTTTTAAAAGCATTAACAGGAATTAATAATATCATCTTAACATCACCACTATCTTACCCTGACTTTGTATTTTTATTGAACCGAGCTTATTTAATCTTAACCGATTCAGGTGGAATTCAGGAAGAAGGACCTTCACTTGGAAAACCGGTACTTGTGATGCGAGATATAACGGAAAGACCTGAAGCAATTCAGGCAGGAACCGTAAAATTAGTTGGCACCGACAGAAAAAAGATCGAAAAGGAAGTTAACCATTTACTAAACGATAAAAAACAGTATCATAAAATGTCGAAAATGGTAAATCCATACGGTGATGGAAAAGCTACGGAAAAGATCGCGGATTGGATTATTAATAATCAATCACGCATTAAAAAAGCAAAACCAGAATGAAACAAATAATTCAGCATTTAAATACCGGAGAAACTTTATTAGAGGAAGTTCCTGCACCTGCCATTCAAAAAGGGTGTGTTTTAATTAAAACAAAGTGCAGTCTCATCTCTCCGGGAACTGAAAAAATGCTGATTGAATTCAGTAAATACAATCTCCTTTCAAAAGCTAGAAATAATCCGGAACGTGTAAAGCAGGTATTGGACAAAATTAAATCGGATGGCATAATTCCAACATTGGAAGCTGTTTTTAAAAAGCTGGATCAACCCCTTCCATTAGGATATTGTAATGCTGGTGAAGTAATCGCGATTGCTGATGATATTACAGAATTTAAAGTTGGCGACAGAGTTATTTCAAATGGTGGACATGCGGAATTTGTGTGTATACCAAAAAATCTTGTTGCTAAAATTCCGGATAATGTGGAATATGAAGAAGCAGTATTTACCGTAATAGCCGCAATAGGATTACAATCCATACGCTTGGCACAACCGCAACTCGGTGAAATATTCGTTGTTTTTGGCCTTGGCCTGGTGGGAATTTTAACTGCTAAGTTATTAGCCATAAATGGCTGTAAAGTAGTAGGATTTGATATTGATGAGGAGCGGGTAGAATTTGCAAATACATTAAATATAAACTCTTATAATATTAACTCTGATGTGGAATCTATAATCAGAACAAATATTATTCATTCAGGTGTTGATGCTGTAATAATTACTGCGGCAGCCCAAAATGATAAACTTATTTCAACAGCAGCTAAAATCTGTAGGAAAAAAGCCAGGATCATCTTGGTAGGCATAGCAGATCTGAAGTTTGAACGGGAAGAATTTTATAAAAAAGAATTACAGTTTCAAATATCATGCTCTTATGGTCCGGGAAGATACGATGAAAGTTATGAAGATGGAGGAATTGATTATCCGTTGGCATATGTGCGCTGGACAGAAAAAAGAAATTTTGAAAGCATTCTTGAATGTCTGCAAAATAAAACACTTGATGTAAAACCATTAATATCCGGAAAATTTGTTTTCTCAAAAGCCGCAGATGCTTATAAAAATTTAACAGATACTAAAGCGATCACAAATTTATTGGTATATGATGATGAAAGTCCATATATCCAATCAATTCTCGTTTCTGAAAAAATTGCCAAAGCCTCAAAAGGAATAATCGGAATAATCGGAGCAGGGAATTTTGCAAGTATGACTTTATTACCTGCTTTGAAAAAAAATAAAGCCAACATAAAATATATTTCCTCCGCCTCCGGTTTAAACGCGCAACAATTGGCAAAAAAATACAATATAGAAAATGCAGTTTCCAATAATCAAATGATATTCGAAGATCCTGCTGTGGAGCTGGTTGTTATATCCACAAGGCATGACACGCATGCAGAACTTATTTTGCAAAGTATAACACATAAAAAACATATATTTACTGAGAAACCGATAGCCATAAATGCAGTACAACTCTCAGCAATTGAAGAAGCCTATCGAACATCTGAACAAATACTATTTTTTACAGGATTTAACAGAAGACATGCACCACTTGCCGTTAAAGCGAAACAGTTGATCGGTGCTTTTGAGGATCTCAATATAGTAATTACTGTAAATGCAGGAATTCTGCCTTCTGATCATTGGTTGCACAACGAGCAAATCGGCGGAGGAAGAATAATTGGTGAAGCTTGTCATTTTTTCGACCTGATGTCATTTTTCGCCAGCAGCGATATCAGCGACGTTTATGCAACAGATAACAGCACTTCTGCTTCTCCGGAAAATAGCATAATTCATCTAACTTATAAAAATGGAGTGCAGGGAGTAATTAATTATTTTTCAAATGGCAATAAATCATATCCCAAAGAAAAAATTGAAATATATTCCGGAAACAGGGTGCTTATATTAGATAATTTTAAAAAATTAACAGGTTACGGATTTAAAAACTTTTCCGTTAAAAAAACATTACAAAATAAGGGCCATCAAGATCAGTTTGAAAGTATGGTTAATATATTATTAAGTGGGGGCAAGGCCTATACATCCTTCTCCTCTCTCGTGAATACAACAAAAGCAACTTTTGCCGCAGTTAAAAGCATCAGAGAAAAAAATGTTGTTAAAATTGATTAATGTATGTGTGGAATTTTAGGTGTAGTTAAAACAAATTCTTCTGATTTGCACTTTAAAAAGGCATTTGAGCAGACGCAACATCGCGGACCAGATTCCAGTAGAATTTTCGAAAATGATTATATTATATTAGGAAATCACCGTTTGAAGATTCAGGACTTGAGCGAAAATGGAAACCTTCCGATGCTTAGTGCAGATGGAAGATATGTGATTGTATATAACGGCGAGATTTATAATCACTGGACCATCAGAAAAGATCTGGAGAAAAAAGGGTACTCATTTAAATCGACTTCAGATACAGAAACTATTCTAGCAGGATATATCGTTTATGGTCAGGATATTCTCAAAAAATTAAGCGGAATTTTTGCTTTCGTAATTTACGATCAACTCAGTAATCAGCTATTTGGTGCAAGAGATCATATTGGCGTAAAGCCGTTTTATTATTATTTGAAAGGAAATAATTTTGCGTTCAGTTCAGAAATAAAATCCCTAATCCATTTAACTAATTTTGATTCCCGGCTTAACTATAAATCGCTTACAAATTATATGAACTTTTTATGGTCTCCGGGCGAGACGACTCCATTTAACTTTGTATCCAAATTATTACCCGGAGAATTTTTTACACTAACAGTAACAGATGCAACTACCTTTCAGAAATATTCCTATTACGATATTCCATTTAATGGTTCCAGAGAATTTTATAATGATGAACTATGGATAGATATCATAGATAAAAAACTGGAGAAATCTATTGAATCGCAACTGCTTTCCGACGTACCTATCGGATTTTTTCTTTCAGGAGGAATTGATTCGAGTGTGATTGTAGCAGAGGCACGTAAAAATTTTAATGGCGGAAGTTTAAATTGTTTTACGATCAAAGGAAATGACAATCTTGAACCTGAAGGATTTGCCGATGATTTTAAATATGCGCAGGAAGCGGCAAAACATTTAGATGTTAAATTAAATGTTGTAGACGGAAGTATAAGTATTATTGAAGATTTTGATAAAATGATCTGGCATCTTGATGAGCCGCAGGCAGATATCGCACCGCTTTATGTATATAAAGTTTGCGAAATGGCAAAAACGCAAGGGATCAAAGTATTGTTAAGCGGAGCCGGTGGAGATGATATTTTTTCCGGCTATAGAAGACATAAAGCATTAACCTACGATAAATATCTGCAATACACGCCTGATTTCTTTTTTACGCTCATGGAAAAATATTTAAGTTACAGAGATTCCAATAAACCTACGATCAGAAGATTAAATAAATTTATTAAAAGGAATAGTAATCCGGTAGAAGATCGGTTAGTTGGTTATTTTGAATGGTTTCCGATTAATGAAAATATGCGACTTTTTAACCCGGAAATACAAAAACAAATTGGCAGTTATAAACCGGATTCTTATCTTTTTTCTTTGCTTGATAAAATTAAAGAGGAAGATAATTTATTAAATAAAATGTTATATCTGGAACTCAAAACATTTTTAGTAGATCATAATCTTAATTATACCGATAAAATGGGTATGGCTTGCGGAGTAGAGATCAGAGTTCCGTTTCTGGATATCGATCTTGTGAATTTATGCACAAAACTGCCACCGGATATGAAATTACGAGGTAGTAAAACTAAATATGTTTTACGCAAAATTGCCGAAAAGTATTTACCGGAATCCATCATAAACAGGTCCAAAACAGGATTTGGAGGTCCGGTAAGAAAGTGGGTAAAGAACGATCTGGATAAAATGATCTCCGACAGACTGAGTAAATCGAATATTGACAAATATCAGATATTCGATCATAAAATGATATTAAAATTAATTAACGACAACAAGTCGGGTCGCGTAGATGGTGCATATACCATTCTTTCCATAATGGCAATTCAAAGTTGGCTCGATCAGTTTTACAGTAAACAATCAACTGGTTTTTAGAAATGTTTAATACAAATAAATTTTTAACCTACATTCGTGAGAACGGGTTACAAAATGTATTGGAAAGATCTTGGTATGAGTCACAAAAACGTTTGGGAATTATTTCAAGAAAGAATCCGGATACCTGGAATTCGGAATTCCCCATTTCCAGATCAGCATGGTTACAAACAAATACAAAATATTTATTTGTCTCTAAAAATAGTCTTACCATTCCTAAAGACAGAGCACAAACACATCAGTTAAACGCTCAAATTATTTTAACAGGACGAAGGAGATATTTTAATGATTCCGTTTTCGCAGAATCCAAAACCGATAGATGGTTTACGCATCCTGTAGATCATTATGTATATGATAAAAATAAACACTGGACAAAATACAAAGAGTTATCACCGGAAAGAGATATCAAATATATATGGGAAAATTCACGTTTTTGTTATTTGTATGATATTATCAGATACGATTATCATTTCAATAAAAATTACGCTGCATTTGTTCTTGGAGAAGTGAATTCGTGGATAGATGAAAATAAATTCAATAAGGGTCCACACTTTATTTCAAGTCAGGAGATAGGTGTACGGATATTAAATTGGTTATTTGCCATTTATTATTATTCCAAATCTGAGCTTCTTACCGATGAATTATTTAAAAAAATATTACAATCCATTTATGAACAGGTGGCTCACATTGAAGCAAATCTGTCATTTTCACAGAAATTTGTTCGGAATAACCATATCATTACAGAAGCGACAGCAATATTTGTTTTTTCGATTTTATTTCCACAGGTAAATGAAGCTGCCGTCTGGTTGAAAAAAAGTAAAAATATTTTAGAAAAGGAAATTGATTATCAGATATTTGAAGATGGAACTTACCTACAATATTCAATGAACTATCATCGCACAATTGTTCAATTGCTTACTTTAAATTTTACTCTCGCACAAAATAATAATATTATTTTTGATAAAAAAGTGTATGAAAAAGCAACTTTGAGTCTGCAATTTCTGATCTCCAGTTGCGATACTACAAATGGTAAATTGCCAAATTATGGCGCTAACGACGGGTCACTTTTTTTCCCTTTAAATAATAATAACTTTTCCGATTTTCGCCCGCAATTACAAGCACTTGCAAATTCTATTGGACAAACCTGTTTTTCTGAAACAGTTTATGAAGATCTTTATTGGTACGGAATTACTCAAAATACAACTTTGCTTCCGGAATTAAAAGCCAAACAAGGTTCTTCAGTGTTTAAGGAGAGTGGATATTATACTTACCGCGACAATAATACTTTTACTTTTATAAGATGTGGTGATCATAAGTACAGACCTTCTCAGGCAGATATGTTGCATTTGGACCTATGGTATAAAGATTTGAATTTCATGAGAGATGGAGGAACATATTTATATAATACTGACAAAACAACAATAAAATATTTTGCAGGAACAGCATCCCATAATACTATCATGCTGGATGATTTTGACCAGATGTTAAAAGGGCCAAGGTTTATATGGATTTATAAAACAAAATGTTTACAGGCAGAAATTGCAGAAACGGATACGGAATTTCAATTTACCGGAAGTATTCTGGCATTCAAACATACCGGCGCCTGGCAACATATTAAAAGAACTGTGAGCAGATCAAAAACAGAAATGAAATGGAAAATTACCGATGAGCTTCTCACTCCGGGGAATTTCACTGTTCGTCAAATATGGAATCCAGTTTCTGAATTTAATTCTTTATTTAAAATCTCCGCAATTGATCAAAACAATATTAATATTGCACCCGAATATTGCAAAGCGTATTTTTCAGAAAGTTACGGCACCAGAACAGAAACAGAGCAGATCATTTTTAATACAAAAACCAATAAAATAACCACCATCATCTCACTCAGATAAGGATGCATATTTTACTCATACATCAATATTTTCTTGAAAAAGGCGATTCCGGCGGATTGCGATGGAATGAAATGGCAAAGATTTGGTCAGAAAAGGGACATAAAGTAACCGTTGTTGCCGGCATGACACATTATGCAAATGGCGTGCGCAATCCAAAATATAATAATAAATATACCTTTGTTGACGCATTTTCTCCAAATATCAAAGTAATTCGTTCGCATGTTTCAGATTCTTACAACGATAGTTTCAGAGGCAGATTAAAAGCGTATTTTTCATTTGTTTTTTCCGGAATATATGCCGGTTTATTTAAGGCGAAAGAAAAATATGATGTAATACTTGTGAGTTCTCCGCCGCTATCTGTAGGGATTATTGCATTAATATTATCCACTTTTAAAAGAATTCCGATCATTTTTGAGATTCGGGATCTTTGGCCGGAATCTGCAATTGATACAGGCATTTTAAAAAATAAAATGATCATTAAAATTTCGTATTGGCTGGAACGACGTTTGTATAAAAAAGCGAAATTAATTAATGCACTCACCCCTGCAATCAAGGAAACCTTAATTCATAAAAAAAAGGTTCCTGCATCAAAAATAATTTATATACCAAATGCTGCAGACTTTGATCTATCTGATAAAATGTTAACTGATTTTGATATTTCAACATTCCGTAAAGGTCTCGGGTTTGATAATGAATTTATTCTGTGTTACGTAGGCGCTCATGGGTTAGCAAATAATTTAACACAATTACTGGATACAGCGCAGTTATTGCGAAATGAAAATGTTGTTTTTATTTTAATTGGTGACGGGATGGAAAAGAAAATGCTCATGCAAACAGTGATTGAAAAAAATATTACAAATGTCCATTTTTTCGATTCCGTTCCTAAAGCGGATGTGCTTAAATTTATTCTTGCAGCAGACGCAGGAATTTCTGTTTTAAAGAAAGTAGAGGCATTTAAAACAGTTTTTTCCAATAAAACATTTGATTATATGGCGTGCAAAAAACCTGTGCTGATGGCTATTGACGGCATTTCAAGGGAATTGGTTGAAACAGCGGGAGCAGGAATTTATGTGGAGCCGGAAAATGCAAAGGATTTTGCAGAAAAAATCCGAACCTACCTCCATGATCCAACTTTAATAAAATTACATGGCGAAAATGGTTATAAATATGCAAAAAAACATTTCGACAGAAAAACATTATCTCTGGAATATCTTCAAATAATAGAAACTCATTTTGGTTTCAACTCTAAAAATTCCGTATCCAATAAAATAAATCACAAGGTTTCTAATGTATAGATTATATTTCAAACGCTTTTTCGATTTCTTTTATTCCTTGATACTATTAATTATTTTATCTCCTCTATTTATATTTATCGCCTTTCTTTGTATAATTTTTTTTAAAGGCAAAATTTTTTTTACTCAGAAACGAGTTGGGAAAAACGAAAAAATATTTACCATTGTGAAATTCATCTCCATGAAACCTCTAACAGAAAAAAACATTACTGATGCAAGCAGAACTTCCCGGTTTGGGAGTATACTCCGCAAAAGTTCCATGGATGAAATTCCTCAGCTTTTAAATGTGTTGATTGGTGACATGAGCTTGATAGGACCCCGCCCACTTCTGGTAAAATACTTACCTTATTACAGTGTGGCTGAAAAAACAAGACATCAAGTTAGACCAGGAATTACCGGTTTAGCACAAATTAACGGCCGCAATAACTTATCCTGGGATCACCGCCTGCAATTTGATATTCAATATGTTAAGAATTTATCTTTAGATTTAGATCTCAAAATTTTTATTAAAACGATAGTAGTTACCTTTTCCGCAAAAAATATTCAGGCAGATGTGGAATTAAATTTACAGGATCTTGATGTGGAAAGAATCAATTTAACTGCATCTGAAAATAATAATTCAACACAATAAACAACATTTTATTCATGAAAAAGAAAATTTGTATCATTGGCACCGGCGGCTTTGGAAGAGAGGTATTGTGTTGCGTAATTGATATTATTGGTCATACAGATCGCAATATCAATGAATTTGTAAGTTTTATGGTTTCCGATCAATACTTCAAAGAATCTGAGATCATGGGCGTGGGAGTAATAAAACAATCGCAATTCGATCCTGAAAAATATGAAACAGTTGTTGCAATTGGAGAGCCTGATTCCAGAAAAAAGATGGTAGAAAGCCTTCCGCTAAATACTGCTTTTGCAAAACTTATTCATCCTTCCGCAACAGTTTCGGCATGGGTGAAAATTGGGGAAGGAAGTATTATAACTGCAGGATGTATTTTAACCAGCAATATTAAATTAGGAAATCACACACATCTAAATTTGCATACAACCATCGGACATGATTGTATTATAGGAGATTATTTTACAACTGCACCGGGTGCAAATGTGAGTGGCAGTTGTAATTTTGGAAATAATATCTACCTTGGTACGGGCTCTGCAATAAAACAAAATATTCATATTTGTAGTGATGTAACAATTGGCATGGGAGCAATTGTAGTAAAAAATATAACAGAAGCAGGAACCTATGTTGGTAGCCCGGCAATAAAAGTAAACAGAGATAATTAGCAATTTTTTAGAATATTAGTAATTCTGAAATTTTTATAATACATTTAGTAAAACAAGTGATGCAAAATAAAAGAATATTTTTATCCCCGCCTCACATGTCGGGAAAAGAGGTCGAATTTGTGCAAAAGGCATTTGAAAGTAACTGGATTGCACCGCTTGGGCCATACGTTGAAGAATTTGAAAATAAGATCGCAAAATATATACATGTAAATTCCTGTGCTGTTTTAAATTCCGGCACCTCTGCAATTCATCTCGCTTTAATATTATCAGAAGTGGGAGAAGGGGATTTTGTAGTTTGTCCATCATTTACATTTTCCGCAACTGCAAATCCAATTTTATATCAAAAAGCTGTACCGGTATTTATTGACAGCGAAAAAGAAACCTGGAATATGGATCCCGATCTTTTGTTGAAAGCTGTTCTGGAATGCATTAAAAAAGGTAAAAAACCAAAAGCTATCATAGTTGTACATCTTTATGGAATGCCTGCAAAAATAAATGCCATTAAAAAAATTGCGGATGATTTTGAAATTACATTAATTGAAGATGCCGCGGAATCATTAGGATCTACCTATCAAGACAAACAAACCGGGTCATTCGGAAAATTCGGAATATTATCATTTAACGGAAATAAAATTATTACTTCATCAGGAGGAGGCGCCTTGGTTTGCAATGAAACGGCACTTATAGAAAAAGCTAAATTTTTCGCTACCCAATCCAGAGATAAAGCACCACACTACGAACATTCAGAGATCGGTTACAATTACAGAATGAGTAATATTTGTGCCGCCATTGGATCGGCACAGTTAGATCTTATTGACGAAAGAGTAAAACAACGAAGAGCTATCTATGATTTTTATAAAAATAATTTATCCGATATAACAGATATTACTTTTACCCCGGAGCCGATTGAAAATCATTCAAACAGATGGCTCACTACAATATTACTTTCCAATCCGGAATTAGCGGTAAAGATCAGATTAGATCTTGAAAATCATCAGATCGAATCTCGTCCACTTTGGAAACCACTGCATCTGCAACCCGTATTTAAAAATTTTCCTTCCTTTCTAAATGGAAACAGTGCCAATTTCTTTCAACATGGCCTTTGTTTACCTTCCGGTTCTGCCTTAACGCAAACAGAACTATCGCAAATCTGCACCCTAATCAGGTCTCATTTTTCGGTCTAAGTCCACTCTCCTTACATTTTCTTCAATTTTCGTCATATTTACGTAAATTTGTGACAGTTTCACATAAACTGCTAAATAACCGACATGTTAAGACACACATTAGTGTTTAAGCTATTTGCAGGGTATTCTATTTAATATATCGAATATAAATAGCACTTATGACTGATAGATTGAGCAATTATATCAATAAAAAATTCGGCTCCCGGATTTTATCCAAATGGATAGTTCTGGGATTCGATGTCGTTATTACGATAGTTGCGTATATGCTTTCTTATATTCTGCGATTTAATTTCAATATTAATTCCATTTCATTTTCCGACTTTATTAATCATACTTTAGTAACAACTATTATTTTTACCATATGTTATCTGATTTTTAAAACATATGATGGCATTATTCGACACAGTGGAATTGCAGATGCAATTCGATTAATAAAAGCGGGAATTGCAGCAATTATTATTTGTTTAACTACAGCAGTAATAGCAAGAAATTCAGACTTTGATTTTGCTTTATTATCCACTTCTATCGCGATCATTCATGTTACTTCTACCATTTCCATTTTGGTTTTCAGCAGATATGTGATCAGAGTATTGTTTTTTCAATCCGGCAAAAATAATATCAAACCGATATCAGTTGTAATTTATGGTGCAGGCAGAAGAGGAACCAACGTATTAAATGCCTTGCGCAACGACAATAGCAAAAATTATCATATTGCAGGGTTTTTAGATGACAATGAAACGAAGGTAAATAAAACACTCGAAGGAGTAAAAATTTATCGTTCGTCAAAATTTGCTGAACTGATTCGCAGGCATCATATCCAGGAACTTATTATAGGAATTCACTTATTGGATAACAATAAAAAGAATTCCATGGTGGAACTTTGTTTGGAACATGGCATACATGTAAAATATGTGCCGCCGGTTGAAGACTGGATAAACGGAAAATTAGATCTGCAACAGCTGAGGAATTTAAATATTGAAGATCTTTTAATGAGAGAGCCGATTTCCATAGAAAATGAACAGGTAAAAAAAGAAATTTCGAATAAGGTAATATTAATTACCGGTGCTGCGGGTTCTATCGGAAGTGAACTTGTAAAACAACTTATTTCCTTTAAACCTAAAAAGATCGTGCTTTTGGATCAGGCAGAAAGTGCACTGTATGATCTGCGAATGGAATTATTTTTTCGTATGCAAAACTTACCGGACATCCATCTGGAGTTTTTGGTTTGTGACATTACAAATCGCAAAAGAATTACACAGATCTTTAAAACCTATATACCAGAGATTGTATTTCATGCTGCGGCATATAAACATGTTCCATTGATGGAATTAAATCCACTGGAATCGGTACACATTAATTTATTCGGATCAAAAATTCTGATAGATCTTTCCTCTGATTTTAATGTGATGAAATTTATCATGATTTCAACAGATAAAGCAGTGAACCCTACAAATGTAATGGGTGCAACTAAACGCGCCGCGGAAATTTATTTGCAGGAGAAAGCGATGGATGAAAATAACCGAACAATTTTTATAACCACACGTTTTGGAAATGTATTGGGATCAAATGGGTCGGTAGTGAATTATTTTACAAAACAAATAGAATCCGGAGGGCCATTAACAATTACGCATCCTGATGTAACAAGATATTTTATGACCATTTCTGAAGCATGTAAATTAGTTTTGGAAGCCGCAACAATGGGTAAAACGAGTGAGATTTATTTATTTGACATGGGTGCTCCCATAAAAATATTCGACCTTGCCACAAAGATGGTTTTGTTAAGTGGATTAAAACCCGAAAAGGATATTAAATTTATTTATATCGGATTGAGACCAGGCGAAAAATTGCACGAAGAATTATTAAATAATGATGAAAATACCCTTCCAACACATCACCATAAAATTAAAATTGCCCTTACTGCTCAAAAAGATTCTTATGTGATCCGGCAGATTTTGGAACAACTTTGGGCGGCACTACAAGAAGGAGATTCAGATAAAGTTGTTGCCGGATTGAAAGAAATGATACCGGAATACATCAGTCAAAACTCAAAATACGTATTGTTTGATAAATAATGTGACATGCAAGAGGTAAGCATCCCGGCACATTTTTTTGGATTTCGGGCAATAATTCCCTCCCAAAAACCTATATTTGCAAAGTAAACCTTATTAAGAGGCCTCAACAGAATGAATAAACCCCAAAAGAGATTTTTTTTTACAAATATGCTTAAATACAACAGAATGAAACCACTGTTGGTGCTGTTAATTCTTTTACCTTTCCTACAATCATGCGGGCTACTTTATCCTAACAGAATTCTGAAGACAGACAAAGATTACGTATTTCAATCATTTTTAGACAGCATTCCACAAGATTTTATTATTGAGCAAGGAGATCAGATCGAAGTGTATGTTTATCCTAAAAAAGGATATATTCTGATCGAACCGCAGATCAGTACAAGTCTGCAAAATAATCCAGCGCAATCCATTCCCTCTTTTATTACATATTTGGTTGATTATAGAGGAGAATCAAATTTGCCAATAGTTGGACTAGTAAAATTAAGCGGATTAACGGAACGCGAAGCGGAAGAAAAATTAGTGGAATTATATACTCCTTTTTACATTGATCCATTTGTTAATGTCAATATTACCAATAAATCGCTAACTGTTTACAGAGGGAGTGCTGAGGCGCGAGAAGTTATAATGATGCGGCCGGATATCACTGTATTGGAGGCGATCGGACTATCAGGTGGTATGCCTGTAAATGCAAAGTCAAAAAAAGTGCGTGTGCTTCGAAATTACAAGGGCGAAAATATGATAGAAGCACTGGATCTTTCCGATCTTTCTGATCTACCAAAGGCACAATCCTATATTTTACCAAATGATGTTATTTATATAGAACCGGGCATTAACGCCGAATTCTTCAGCGAAATTTCTCCTATCGTTACAACTGCATCAAGTCTAATTGTGATTTATGCTTTTTTTATCAATTTGAATAGTAAGTAAACCGGAATGGAAAAAGGAATCAATAATGATACTAATCATAAATTTGATGCACCTGATGATCAGGTTTTTAACTGGAGATTATTTTTTACTATAGTTTGGATAAGCAGATTGTGGATCATCTTATATTTTGTTATTATTTTAACAATAGGCTATTTGGTCGGACGATACTCAACCCCGGTTTATGAATCTCAGGCAGACCTTCAGTTTAAAAATAAATCGCAAGATAATTCCATCGATTTAGGAATACTAGTTACCAGGCCAAATTCCGAAAGGCTGAATGAAGAAATGACCATTCTTTCTTCTAAATTATATAAGATGGAAGCGCTTCAAAAACTTTCCTTGGAGATTTCCTATTTTTTGAGAGAACGTGTGAAGGTAGGGGATATTTACACTGAATCACCCTATACAGTTGATATAGAAATATTGGATTCTGCAATTATAGAAGCAAAGATAGCATTCAAATTCATAAACGAAAAAGAATATAATTTAAAATACGCATACGAAGGAAAAACACATAATTATAATTTCGTATTCGGTAAAAATTATAACACTCCGGCATTTAATATTAACGCTACAAATGTTGAAATAAATAAAGGGAACAGAGATAAAGACCTCTTTTTTGTAATTAATGATATTAAAAAAGAGGCTGAAGAAATCAGTGGAGAGATTAAAATCAATGCCGATAATCTAGCGGGAGGAAAGATCGAGATTAATTATCAAAATACCAACAGTAAAAAAACCACCGATGTTGTAAATATAGTAGCAATCCAAATTGTGGAGATGAGTCTTGAACGCAAGGCCCAAAGTGCCGAAATGGTCATCGTTTTTATCAAAAAACAAATTGATTCTCTGGAAAAACAACTGCGCGATCAGGAAAACATTCTTAAAAATTTCAAAAAAAGCAATCAGATCATTAATCCCGAAATTACGGAAACAAGCATTGTTGATAAATTAAATACTATTGATCAGTCCATTTTTGAGGTACTTCTGGAAGAAAAAAGTTTAAACTGGTTAAAAGAATTTACCAATAATAAAAATAACGATCTGAATGCAATTGCAAATTATTTTGGCGATTTGAGATATAGCGATTTTTCACCTTATTTAAATTCCCTGGTGATACTTGAAAAAGAACGTGAAAATTTAGGGTTGAGTGTGCCGACAACCGACCCGCGCATGGTATCGCTTATGCATCAGATTGAGGTAGTAAAACAAAACTTTAAAAATGCGATCGTAAATGCAGAGAAGAAACTCCAGGTACGTAAGGATTATTTAAATTCCGAACAAAATAAATACGAAGCGGAATTTCTTGCACTTCCCGAAAAACAATCGGAGTATGACCGGCTGACTAAATTAAATGAATTAAAAGAAAAATATTACCTGTTATTGTTGGAAAAACAATCGGAATATGAAATTACACTTGCAGGCATGACAAGTGACTATACCATACTTGATCATGCGGAGGTCGGCAATCAGATAAGTCCCGAAAAAACAAAAATTTTAATTTTGTGTTTATTGATCGCAATAGGTGTAAGTTTTGCGCATGTATATGTTAAATTTTTATTACACAGCACAATTCTCGGATTACCCGATGTAGAAAAAGCAACAAATGTTCCCATTCTCGGTTTACTTCCGAAATATTCGAATGGGAAATCTGAAGTGCCTCAAGTTGTAGTTTCCGAAAATCCAAAATCACATATTGCAGAATCGTTCCGTACGATCAGGAGTAATATGCAATATTTTTCTGCCAAAACTAAAAAAAGCACTTCTATTGCAGTTACCTCAACAGTGAGCGGAGAAGGAAAAACATTTTTTTCCATTAACCTTGCAAACCTCCTTGCCGCAACCGGAAAAAAAGTAATATTAGTTGAATTCGATCTTCGTAAGCCAAAAATTAATAAATCACTCGGATTAAATAAAGAAAAGGGTGTAAGTACGGTTCTAATACAAAAAACAACAATAGCAGAAAGTATTCAGTATTCTGAAAAATGTGGTTGTGATGTTCTCGTTTCCGGACCTGTTCCTCCAAATCCCGCAGAATTATTAATATCAGCAGCAGCTGATGACCTTTTAGAATATTTAACTCAACATTATGATTACATTATAATTGACAATCCACCTATTGGGATAGTTTCCGATTCTATACCACTACTTTCGAAGGTAGATCTCACTATCTATCTGGTAAGAGTAAATTATTCGAAACGTTCTTTTATTGAGAACATTAATAGACTTGCTTTTAATCAGCAATTAAATAATATGGCAATTGTTGTAAATGATGCAAATGCAAGCGGAACAGGGTATGGTTATGGATATGGTTATGGAGTAGATAATAAATATTCTCAATACGAAGATTATTATTCAGATAGTCCAAGAAAAAGACCTTTATTTAAAAGATTATTTAATTTTAAAATAAATTAAAATTTAATCTTAACGATTTGTCCGATAAAAGGTAAAGTTTTCGTTTTCAAATATTTTAGTAAATAGACCGGAATTTTGTTCTATATATTCTTTAGGAAAACTACTGTAATCCTGTTCGCTGAGTAAAATATATTTTACTTCGTTTGCATTAATATTGTTTTCGAGTCTTTCGGAATATGCTCCATCCGGAAATGAAGTAGTTTTCTTTTCCGTTAATAATGTGATTGCCCTGGCGCGCTGACACATCACTAATTCTTCCTGATTAACAATTGTTACAATAAATTTAATCATCTCCTGTGCTTCCGCATCACTAATTCTGTTATTTTGATATTTAGGGATCATACTTACATAAAATCTAATGTAAATCGTGGTTATTCCTACCATAAGCAATAACGACACCATTCTCATTAAATTTAAACTTTTAATTTGGGTTATTCCTGTTATAATGAAGTATAGATAGAGCGGAATTAAAGGAATGAGGTAACGCAGGATCTGATATCCCGGAAAAATAATGACAGTTAAAACATATAAAATGCCAAAGATCAGATAGAGGGAAATTTGTTTACTTTTTATTAATCCGATCAAGGCAAATAAACCCAGAATACACGATATGGAGAGATTAAAAAATATCCAGAAATTCCAACTTGTGCTGTCATCTCCTGTGTTGGTAATGTAAGCGAGAGATCTCAGGTTATCCATTAATCGTCTCCCTATATCCACCATTGCATTCGCAATAGGTTTATCTGCATAACCATCTATTAACATTGTAATATAATTTATATCATTAGGAATCAGGAAAGATTGCAAAACAATTAAAAAAGCAGTAAATCCAAAAACCATAATAGCAGGTTTCCATTTAAATTGTTTTTTATAGAGATTAAATAATACCTAGGCCGGAAAAAGTATAAGCCCTGTAGGGCGAAATACATAATTAATAAAAATGAGCAGAGCAAAAGTGCAGGAAGTTTTCCAATCTATAATATTCTTTTTTTTCTCCAGGAAAACGATCGTTAATAAAATAAACACAGCTGCAGGGAAATCTCCTATTATATTATCTCTCAAAACCCAAAGTCCTGTACTAAAACCGATTAACACTGCAGTAGCAAATGCTGTTCTATCGGAATAATATTTTCTCAAATAAATGAAGGTATATGCTACAAATAAAATATAAAAAATGAGGATCACTGTTTTCATTGCAAAAAAATTTACTCCGAAAAGTGCATAAACAGGAGCGAGTAGAACAGGCAAACCCGGGGGGGGGAAGCTTGCAGGCGAATAGGTGAAGGCATCCGGATTATATTGAAAACCGGTATCGTTATAATCATGTCCCTCTACAACATTTTTGGAGTTTAGTATATACAAAGCATAATCATTGCTCCAACCCTGAGCAGGTAAAAAAGTACACATGGAAAAAATAAAAAGTTGCCCAAGAATAAAATGAAAATTAGGCGAGGGATTTTTTTTTGTGGAAGCGTATTCATGCAAACGGGTTTACATGGCAAATATACAAAACCAAAGAAAATGAAATAAACTGACCAATTTGCCTGTTTTGATACATTTCAATCCGATTAATCCTTGAGCGCCAGTTCCTCCTTCAAAAATACTCCGGTGTAACTGCTTTTATTTTTTACAATTTCTTCCGGAGTTCCTTCTACCAGAATGTTTCCACCTCCAGCCCCACCTTCGGGACCCAGATCAATAATATGATCGGCAAGTTTAATTACATCCATATTATGTTCAATTATTAAAACTGTATTTCCTTTATTTACCAGATCATTAATTACATTCATCAATACTCTGATATCCTCAAAATGTAAACCTGTAGTGGGTTCATCTAAAATATAAAACGTATTGCCTGTATCTTTTCTGGATAATTCTTCTGCGAGTTTTACGCGTTGTGCTTCTCCCCCACTTAACGTTGTTGATGATTGACCTAGTTTTATATATCCCAGTCCAACTTCCTGCAAGGTTTTAATTTTCTTGAAAATACGCGGGTGATTTTCAAAAAATTCGACTGCATGATCCACTGTCATCTCTAATACATCAGCAATATTCTTTCCTTTAAAATATATTTCCAGCGTTTCTCTGTTATATCTTTTTCCTCTGCATTTTTCGCACTCCACATAAACGTCAGGTAAAAAATTCATTTCAATAACTTTCATACCGCCACCTTCACAAACATCACATCTTCCGCCTTTTACATTAAAAGAAAATCTGCCTGCTTTATAACCGCGAATTTTTGCTTCCGGAATCAAAGCATATAAATTTCTGATCTCTGAAAAAATATCGATATAGGTAACAGGATTTGATCGCGGAGTTCTTCCAATTGGCGATTGATCAATTTCAATTACTTTATCAATATGTTTCAGCCCATCAATTTTGCTGTATGATAGCGGTTTTTTAAGTGAGTTATAATAATGTTGCTGCATAATTGGAAATAATGTAGCATTTATCAAACTTGACTTTCCGCTTCCACTTACTCCTGTTACACAAATTAAGGTGCCCAGAGGAAATTTTACATTTACATTTTTTAGATTGTGACCGGTTGCACCTTGTAAACTTATTTCCTTTCCATTTCCTTTTCTCCGCACCTTAAGATATTCTATATTTCTTTCCCCCCTTAAATATTCTGCGGTAAGTGTATCCGCTTTAGCAAAATCTTCCGGGTTTCCTTCTCCAACCAATTTTCCTCCGTGAATTCCCGCACCGGGACCAAGATCAATAACATAATCGGCGTGCATCATCATATCTTTATCATGCTCCACTACCAAAACAGTATTACCACTGTCGCGCAATTCTTTTAATGCTTCAATTAATTTATTATTATCCCTTTGATGTAACCCGATGGATGGTTCATCTAAAATATAAGTTATACCAACTAATTGTGAACCGATTTGAGTAGCAAGACGAATGCGTTGCGATTCACCGCCGCTTAAAGTTCTGGTTGGCCTGTCGAGCGACAAATAATCCAACCCTACATTTTTAATAAATCCGATTCTTGATCTAATCTCTTTTAAAAGATCCTTTGCAATTAATTTTTGTCTTGCCGACATTCCTGTCTCCACATTGTCGAACCATATTTGCAGATCCTTAATATCCATTTGGGATAATTCAGAAATATTTTTGCCATCCACCTTAAAATATAGTGCTTCCTTCTTTAATCTGGTACCATTACATTCATCGCAGGTTGCCTTAACCATAAAATCTTCGGCCCATCTGCGCATATTCTCAGAAATAGAATCAGAAAAACAACGTTTTATTAATTTTGTAAGTCCTCCGAATTCCAGTGTGTACCATCTGTCGGCATCCCCTAAAAAAATAGTATCATCATCAGGCAATTCCGCATCACCCTCACTCCCGAATAAAATTGCATTTAATCCCTTTTTAGGAATATCTTTTAGAGGAGTGGATAAGGAGAATTTATATTTTGCACCAATGGATTTTATTTGTTTGAATAAAATATTTTCTCTGAACTCACCAAGCGCTACTATTCCACCGTTGTTAATAGTTTTTGATGGATCGGGAATAAGTGTTTCTAAACTCACTTCATATACAACACCCAACCCTTTACATTTAGTACACGCACCATAAGGAGAATTAAAAGAAAATGCATTTGGGGAAGGTTCCTCATAACTGATTCCGGAAACAAGGCACATCAATTTTTTAGAGTAATTAAATATTTCGTTGGTATCGGAATTCATTACCATAATAAAACTCTTGCCCGACTTTAGTGCCTGTGCAACACTTTGTTTAATTCTGATATGATCATCCTCATCCACCTTAAATCTGTCGATCACAATTTCAATATCGTGTATTTTATATCTGTCGACCTGCATTTTTGGTAAAAGATCTTTTATTTCACCATCGATGCGTACTTTTAAATATCCCTGTTTGCGAATTTGTTCAAATAATTCGCGATAATGTCCTTTTCTTCCTCTCACTAATGGGGCCAGCAATACAATTCTTTTCCCATTAAATTTCTTAATAATACTTTCTACAATTTGTTCTTCTGTAAAACGCACCATTTTATCGCCTGTCACATAACTGTATGCATCAGAAGCACGGGCATATAATAATCGCAAAAAATCGTATATCTCTGTAATAGTTCCAACAGTGGATCTCGGATTTTTATTTGTTGTTTTTTGTTCGATAGAAATTACCGGAGAAAGACCTGTAATATTATCTACATCAGGACGTTCAATGGCGCCAAAAAACTGACGAGCATAAGCAGAAAAACTTTCCATGTACCTTCGTTGACCTTCTGCATAAATAGTATCAAACGCAAGAGAACTTTTTCCGCTTCCACTCACCCCTGTAATTACAACGAGACTGTTGCGCGGGATGGAAACATTTATATTTTTAAGATTGTGCACTCTGGCGCCCACCACTTCCAGGTAGGGAATATTTTTTTCACTAATGGCAGGTAAAAAATCTTTTGTAGGTATAGTATCTTTTTTTACGTTTTTCACTCTTCAGGCACCCGAAATTTGGTGCAAAGGTACGGATTTCAAAAGGGAAAAAATAACAATGTGCAGATATTACTCCTCTTCTTAACCAAACTTTAATGCATTGAACAAGTGGGGATGTTTTAGGAGATAACCGCAATACATTTCAATTCAATTGCAATAGCCGTGGGTAAAGAGGTAATACCTACGGTTGTTCTGCAGGGCTGATTATCCTTGAAATATTCCGCATATATCCTGTTGTAGGTAGCGAAATCCCTTTTTATATCGGTAAGAAAAACGGTTACATCCACAATGTCGTTCCAATTAGCACCGGAAGCTTCCAATACCGTTTTCACATTCGCAAATACCGAATGACACTGTGCTTCAAAATCAAATTTTAAAAAATTTCCGTTTTTATCAAATTCTAGTCCGGGAATGTTGTTAGAGCCGGCTTCCCTGGGGCCAATGCCCGATAAGAACAATAAATTTCCAACCTTGCGGGCATGTGGGTATAAACCAACAGGTTCGGGGGCTTTAGTGGTATTGATAATATTATCGCTCATGCCCCAAATATACTTTCAAATTTCAAATTGGAGGGTAGAAAAACGGAGGTGTTAAAATTTTTATATACTATCCTCCGTTATTAAGCCCTGAGAAGTTATAGATTTTGTTTTCAATCTGAATCTATTATAAAACCTAAAACCAATCAAAATGAAACGTTTTACACTTTTACTTCTTACTTGTTCGGTATTTTTATTTTCTCAATGCGACAACAACACAACAGAATCACCTACCACTGGTACATCAACCACTCTTGAAAAATTTGCCGATGACACTCCTGCAGATCTGATTGCTTTAGCAGATGATACAAAGGATGGAGATGCAAATACCACCGCAACCATTAATGGTAAAAAAAAGGACAGAACTGCTCTGGACAATGATCTGAAAAAGGCGATTGACGATGAAATTGAACGCCAATTAAAGATCAACCCGGATTTGCCTTCCATGAATACTGTGGAGAATGCCGTTAGTAAACTGACAATAGAATTATTTATGGATCTTTCGAAGGCTACCGGTGGAGAAACATTTTTAATACAAAATGCAAGTTATGTTGTGGAAGCTATAAGCGAAATCATACGCAATTACATGAGCAATGAAACTGATCTGGTTTTTGTTATTGATAAAACAGGAAGTATGCGCGATGATATTGATGAAATTAAAAAAAGTGTAAATAAAATTATTAAAGCAATTGAGGAATATGACAATACACGGATAGGATTTACATTTTATGGAGATAAAAATTCGGATGGCAATAAATGGTTCAACAAATATGAATTAACCAACGACTTTGAAAAAGCAAAAAATGCAATTAAAAATATTACAACGGTTGGTGGAGGTGATGAGCCTGAGAGTGTGAATGATGGCCTAGCTAAAACAATTCAAGAGATGAATTGGGGTGAAGGAAGAAGACGTGTTATATTACTGCTGGGTGATGCACCAAGTATTAAACCGCCATTTTCAGATTATGTTCTTGAAGATATTATTGCTATGGCAAAAGAAGAAAATGTTGTTATGAATTTCTATCCTGTAGTGATCGGAATGAAAGGGAGTTTAGAAGGCATTTTAAAGGCAAAAGAAATCGTTGCTGAGCCTAAACCCATCATCACTTCGCTGGGACCCAATCCGGCTACAAATTACACTTTGGTTAAAACTGGAGAAATTGCAGCTTACACCAGTGAAGTATTTGATATAAATGGAAAATTATTATACACTAAAAATTTTCACGATGATAATATTTCCATCATGACTGATCAATTTCCGAGCGGTGTATATATTGTAAGAATTTTAAATAATACGAATAGCACAGTTGATACAAAAAAATTTGTTGTTAAAAGGTGATCGTATATTTTTTTAGATTTAAATAAATAAAAAAGGGAGTGCAATAATTGCACTCCCTTTTTTATTTTATATATTGTTTTTATTTCACCCTTAATTTTTGACCCGGTCTTAATATCTTTTTGGATGAAATTCCATTGAGTTTACACAATTTACTTACCGTAGTTTTATTGCGGGAAGCAATTTTACCTAAGGTATCCCCTTTTTTAACGGTATAATATTTTTTTCCTGTAGTTGTTGTAGTTGATGCTGTTGTAGTTGGTTTAAAGTGATCTTTCTTTAAATAAAACACTTCAGAGGTAAGTACACTATTTTTAAAGTCAACCAAATATTTAGGATTTATTGCTGCACCGCGATAACGAATCTCATAATGCAAATGCGGTCCGGTACTTCTTCCTGTGCTTCCACCCAAACCAACTTTATCGCCGGCTTCAAGGGTATCGCCTTCCATTACAAGAATTTTCGATAAGTGACCATAATAAGTTTCCAATCCATTAAAATGTTTTACAACAACAAGATTTCCATAACCGGAAACATAATCTGATCGTTTTACAATACCGTCGAATGCATTAAAAACATTATCTCCGGTTTCGAGATCGAGATCGATACCGGAATGGAAACGACTATGGCGCCATCCGAAATCTGAATTTATTTTGCTTACTTCTAAAGGGAAAGTAAAACAATTGCTTCTAGGACTAACCAGAAAAACCTGAATACTGTCGATCATTTTTGCAGGGTCGAAAATTTCACTTGCATTGAGTTCGTTCGTAGCGAATAGTTCCTCATACGATTCAAAATCTTCTGCATCCTGAGGAGAAGTATAATCCAATCCACCGATATTCTCATTTTCCGCATTTTCTCCAAGCCGGATGTTTTCTCCTAAAATTGCTAACTCCTCACTAATAGGAAGTTGCTGAATTTCAGGTTCAGGCCTATGTTTACGCGTGATGGTATTTTGGGTATAATCGTTATTGAGCCTGGATGGCGCAGCCACCTCTTCCGTGTTATTGAGGTAAAAATCCTCAATAAACTGGGGTTCATACACAACAATTGTGGTATTTGCATTTTCACTTTTAATAGATGCTGTATACATTCCACAGGAACTTATCAGCATAGTAACCGCTATTCCGGTAATTAATAATAGTGTGGGGGTTTGCTTGTTGTTTTTTAATAAAGTCACTTTCCTCCGTTTTAAAGTTTTATACAAATATTTTTTGGTTCGGTAAAGAAACGCATAGCTTCTAAACCTCCTTCGCGACCCACTCCGGAGTTCTTCACGCCCCCGAATGGTGTCCTTAGATCTCGCTCAAGCCAGCAGTTGATCCAGACAATTCCTGCCTCAATCTGTTCTGCCATGGTATGTGCACGACCCAAATGATTGGTCCAAATAACGGCTGCCAACCCATATTCACTATTATTTGCCAAATTTATGGCTTCATTATCGGTATTAAAAGGTTGGATACTCACAACCGGACCAAAAATTTCTTCCTGTATTGTCCTGCATTGTGGACTTAACCCCTCAATTACCGTTGGCTGAATAAACCAGCCATTTTTAAATTCCCCCTCTAAATGAACCGCTTCACCACCACATAAAATGGTTCCACCTTCTTTTTTAGCTAAGTCGATATACGACAGTATTTTATTGTAATGTGTTTCTGAAACTACTGCTCCAATTGTTGTTTCCGCCGATCGGGGGTCACCGACCTTCATTTGTTTAGTTTTTTCTACAAAGTCTTTTTTAAACCTTTCGAAAATACTTTGCTCAACATAAATTCTGCTTCCACACAAACAAATTTGCCCCTGATTTGTAAACGAACTACGCAGTGTGGTTGCGAGCATGTGGTTGTAATCGCAATCTGCAAATATAACAACGGGGTTCTTTCCGCCCAACTCCAGCGACAACTTTTTAAACATTGGCGCTGCAACTGATGCAATTTCCTTACCTGCCCTTGTACTACCTGTGAAGGAAATTGCTTTAATTGCGGGGTGTTTTACTATTGCTGCGCCTGTTTTTGGGCCTGTTCCATGGATAATATTCAGCACACCGGCAGGTAATCCTGCTTCTATGCAAATTTCCGCTAATAATGTTGCTGTATGGGGTGTAATTTCTGATGGTTTTCCTATTACACAGTTTCCGGCAGCCAAAGCCGGTGCTATTTTCCATGTAAAAAGGTAAAGTGGAAGATTCCAGGGAGAGATACATCCTACAACGCCAATTGGGTTGCGCAAAGTATAATTTATAAATTTTCCTTTTTGATTATGGCTTTCGGAGCTGAATTGCAACACTGAGGCAGCAAAAAACTCAAAATTATCGCGGGCTCTACTAATATCCATGCGTTTTGCCAAAGCCAGCGGTTTACCGGAATCCAAAGATTCGGCCTCTGCTAAAAGGTCAAATTTTTCGTCGATGATTTGTGCAATCCGATAAAGAATTCTGCTTCGCAATGAAACTTCGAGGGTCGACCACTCGTATAACGCTTTTTGGGCTGCCGTTACTGCAAGTTCAACGTCTCTTTCGTCAGAATCAGGAATTTTTGAATATACGGAACCTGTTGCCGGATTGTAGTTATCCAGATAATTGTCGCTTACAGGTGGCTGAAGCTTTCCTCCAATGTAATTTGATAATATGAGCAAACCGTGTACGTAAAGGTTGGTAATTGGTTAAGGCGCTAAGATAAGTATTAGTAAGGTAAAACCTAAATGTGTTTGGAGGCTTAAGGAAAATTTAGAACAGGAAAAATTGTATGAAACAATATTAAGCGGGTCAAATTTATTTTCTGGGGAGCATCTGTCACTTCAATATCATCAATTATCCTAAAAGTGGACATTCCTCTTTTTACAATTAAAATTCTTCTCCGGGTATGCACCATCGATAAATCAACTTTGCTACCTTTTTCATGATAAAAAGGTAGCACCAAAAATCTAGGGCTTCATCCGCTGACTCCATATCCCTATTTCTTGCCACAATACGCGAAAAAGGTGCCACGCGATGGTTCATATTTTGGCTTTCAAAACCTACATTAAATTAAATGGAAACAATAATTTTTTTCTGTTGGTGGCACT
>Ga0163151_10000492_pt1 | contig 69526 bp, 57 predicted proteins | sample OliLakLV19MP5IB2_FD_145596 | JGI IMG/M metagenome (GOLD analysis project Ga0163151, IMG submission 145596) | Freshwater microbial mat bacterial communities from Lake Vanda, McMurdo Dry Valleys, Antarctica - Oligotrophic Lake LV.19.MP5.IB-2 | ecosystem: Environmental > Aquatic > Freshwater >... | reverse complement strand
GCCCCAGGCGACGCCGACCGATGGTGTGACGGCTGAACGGGTGCTGCAGCAGGCGACGTTCGGTCCCTCGGCTGCGGAGTTTGCGGCGGTAAAAGCCAAGGGGGTGCATCTGTGGCTGGCCGAGCAGTTCCGGAAGCCGGCCGGCGGCCTGCCCGATGGCCTGAACAACAACCAGATCCGCTCGCAGGTCTTCATGAAGATGGCGAACGGCCAGGACCAGCTGCGGCAGCGGATGGCGTTCGCGCTCAGCCAGACCCTCGCGGTGTCGATGAACAAGCTCGTCAATGGCTACGAAGTGATTCCGTATGTACGTCTGCTCGAGAACCACGCGTTTGGCAATTACCGGACGCTGCTCCGTGAAATCACCATCAGTCCGTCGATGGGCAAGTACCTTGACCTGGCCAACTCGGACGCGTCGAATGGCATGGCACCCAATGAGAACTACCCACGCGAGTTGATGCAGTTGTTCAGCATCGGGTTGTACACGCTGAACATGAACGGCACGTACACGCTCGATGGTCAGGGCCATCCCATTCCGACCTACGACCAGACGCTGCTCAGAGCGGTCGCGCGCGCGCTCTCGGGGTGGACCTATCCCACCCAGCCCGGGTTCACGCCAGCGTCACGGAACCCTGAGTACTTCGTCGGCGTCATGGAACCGCGGCCCACGCGTCACCATCAGGGCGCCAAGACACTCTTCAACGGCATCACCCTGCCGGCAGGTCAGACGGTCACGAAGGACATGGAGGACCTGGTGGACGTCGTCTTCAATCATCCGAACGTGGCGCCTTTTGTCGCCACGCGACTGATTCGCTCACTCGTGACGAGCAACCCGTCCGGTGCCTACATTCAGCGCGTCGCGAACGTGTTTGCCAACAACGGTGATGGCGTGCGTGGTGATCTGGCGGCAGTCCTGACCGCAATCCTCACGGATCCTGACGCGACGCTCGGTGGCGCCAACGATGGGAGGCTTCGCGACCCCATCCTGCATGTCATTGGTTTCTCCAGGGCCATGGGCCTGCAGGTGGCCAGCCCGGATCAGTTCATGTACGTGCTGAGCCAGCTCGGGCAATCCGTGTTGTCGCCGATCAGTGTGTTCAGCTTTTACTCGCCGCTGGGACCGCTGCCCGGAGATCCCACCCGGTTCGGTCCCGAGTTCCAGCTCTATACGCCGGCCCTGTCCATTCAGCGGGCGACGTTCATCTACCGCATCCTGTATGGCGACTTCTCCTCGTCATTTCCAGTGAACCTGACGCCGTTCACAGCCGTGGCCGCGAACCCGGCCGCGCTTGTGGAGCTGGTCAACCAGACGCTGTTGTTCGGCCGCATGTCGCAGGAACTGCGGCAGGTGTTGCTGGCATCCGCGCAGGCGACGTCCGACCTCAAGCAGCGCGCGATAGGCGCTTTGTACCTGGCTGCGATCTCGAGCGAGTTCGTGGTCCATTCAGGAGCCCAATAGCCATGGCACACTCGCATCGAAGGACGCAGGATCGGCGACACTTTCTGAAACTCAGCGCGCAACTCGCGGCACTGGGTCTGACCACACTCGGCACGGGTTTGGGCCGGGCGACAACGCTGTTTGCGGCAGAGTCACGATCCAATCAGGCGCTGACCGACTACAAGGCGCTGGTCTGCATCTATCTGTTTGGCGGCAACGACGGCAACAACCTCATCGTGCCCCTGGATGCTACCCGACGAGCGCAGTACGCGGCGATCCGCGGCGGCCTGGCGTTGCCCGACAGCAAACTGCTGGCGCCGATCAGCGACAGCAATGGCAATCCCTACGCGATGCACTATGGACTGACCGAGATGAATCCGTTGTATCAAAGCGGCCGGTTGGCGTTCGTGCTCAATATGGGCCTGCTTGAGGCGCCTCTGACCCGGGCGGGATATCTGGCCGGCCAGGCGGCGCCGACGAACCTGTTCTCGCATTCGGACCAGACCGTGCAGGCGCAGACCGGGATGCCGACCGTCAACGGGTCGGGATGGGGCGGCCGACTGCTGGATTGTTTTGGTGCCGCCGACAGCCTGGCGGCCGTGTCGGTCTCGCAACCCGCGTTGTTTCTGCAGGGGTTCAACGCCGGAGGCAATGTCATTGCGCCCGGGCAAAACCTGCAGCTTGGCGGCATGTCGTTCTGGCCGCAGTCCGAGGCGCAGTCGCGGCGGCTGGCGGTCAACGATCTGCTGGCGATCGACGGCGGTAACCCGATTCGCAAGGCCGCGAACAAGGCGATGGCCGATGGGCTGCAACTCGCCGATACACTGGCCGCCACCAACAACGGCCTTGGAGACATGAACCTCTCTGGCTTCCCCGGCACATCGATTGGAAACCAGTTGAAGGAAGTGGCACGGCTCATCAAGGTGCGATCCGACCTGGGGCCAGGTCGGCAGGTCTTCTTCTGTTCGGTGGACGGGTTCGACCTGCACAGCAGCCAGGACTGGACCCACTGGTACCTGCTCTCGCAGTTGTCGCAGGCACTGGGCGTGTTCCATGACGTCATTGGCACGGCCGGACTCGGGTCCCGTGTGACCGCCTTCACGCAGTCGGAGTTCGGTCGCACGCTTCAGCCCAGCGGCACCGGGTCCGACCATGCGTGGGGCAGCCACCAACTGGTGCTCGGCGGCGCAGTCAAGGGCGGCGTGTATGGCACGCTCCCCACGCTGGCGCTCGGTGGACCAGACGACGCGAACAACCGTGGCGTCTGGATTCCGACGATCTCCACGGCGCAGTTCGGCGCGACGCTCGGCACGTGGTTCGGTGCCACGAGCGGGAATCTGGCCTACACGTTCCCGAACCTCGGCCTGTTTTCAGCCGGCGACCTGGGCTTCATGCAGGTGAGCTGACCCCTTCGGTACGCTACGCTGATGCACGTGACGCGCGAAGGGTATGCAGGCGGGATCGTCCTTGCGGCAGCGTTGTCGGTCGCAGTCCGCGCCGCGGTGCCGCCTCAGGACGATCGGCCTGCCGATCAGGCTGTGCAGGCGGCGGACCCAGTTGCCGTAGCGATGGACACACTGGTGACGCGTTTGCTGGCTGCCCAGACGCGCGTCGCTCGCGAAAGTCTTCTGAAAGCTTCTCCTGAACTGGACAGTGACCAAGCCAGAGCGGCGATGCGGGATCGCGCGCTGGTGCTGCTTCGCGAGCGCGACTATACGTCAGCCGAGCACACCTACCGCGCCATGTTGTGGCTGGCCGAGACGTCAGGGAACATCCGCGCACAGTCTTCGGCCTTGGTTGGTCTCGGAACGGTCGATGGACAACGGGGGGATCTGATCAAGGCGCGCGAGTACACACAGCGCGCCTTTGACCTGGTCACGCCGCTCGACGATGCCGCGGCGACCCAGCCGGTCGTCGCCAACCTGGGGATCATCGAGCGCCGGCTCGGCAACTTCGAGGCGGCGAAGACGCTCTTTGCACGTGCCCTCGCTCTGGCGCTGCAGATGGACCGTCAGGATTCCGTCTCGCGTGTCTACAACAACATGGGACTGATGTACTCGGATCAGGGCAACGCCCGTCTGGCCCACGAGTATTTCTCCAGAAGTCTGGCGCTCAAGAAAGACGATGGCGATCGTGGAACTCTGGACATGGCCAACTCGCTCAGCAACCTGGGCAGCCTGTACTCGCAGGTCGGCGACTATCCCCAGGCGCTCAGCTACTACCGGCAGGCGATAGCCCTCCTTGAGAAAATTCGGTCGGGCAGGGGCGTGACCTCAGCGCTCTCAAACATCGGGAATACGCTGGCAGCCATGGGCCAGCGGGTGGAGGCGCGTCAGATGTTCGAACGCGCGCTGGGTATGGCGCAGGCCAGTGGCGATCCCGGCACCCTGGCGACCGTCCTCTACAACCTCGGCACCGTCGTCAGAGACGACGGAAATCTTGAGGAGGCCGAGGCCCTGCAGCGTCGCAGTCTGGCCATTCGGGAAGCCGGCGGGGAGGTGGCGCCCACCTCCGAGAGTCTCACCGAACTGGCCGGTCTCATGCTGCGGATGCGTCGGTTCGATGAGGCAGACACCTTTGCCACCCGCGCGCTTGACGTGACCACCCGCGCGGGTATCGGGAATCAGCGGTCGTGGGCAGAGGCGCTCAAGGCGACGGTACTGGATGAGCAAGGTGACACGGCCGGCGCGGTCGCGATGTACGAGGCCAGCATCAGGACGGTTGAGGAACTTCGTGGGCGAACACCTGGCGCGGAACTGACCCGACAGACCTTCCTCTCGAGCCGCCTCGGCCCTTACCTGGGACTGGCAGCGCTGCACGCGGCGAGGGGACGCAGCTTCGACGCGCTGCAGGCGGTGGAACGCGCGCGTGCCAGGACGTTGCTCGATATTCTCGCCGCCGGACGCCAGCCGCGCCGCTCACTGACCGAGGGTGAGCAACAGGAGGAACTTCGTCTTTCGACCACCGTGCTCTCGGCCGAGTCCCGGCTGGAAGAAGCCCGGCACAACCCGTCGGCTGATTCCACAGCACAAGGGGAACTCGTGAACGCGTTGCGCGATGCCCGTCTGGCACGCGAAGCGCAATTGGTGGCACTGTACGCATCGAAGCCAGACCTCCGAATTGCCCGCGGAGACGCACCCATTCTGTCGCACGACCAACTCAGCAGGTTGCTCACGCCGGGCACTGCCGCGATTGAAGTGGCGATCTACGCCGACAAGGTCTGGCTGTACCTCGCGACCAGCGCCGGCCGTGGACCCGACGTGTCGGTCAGGCAACTGCAGACAAGCGCACGCGATTTGGTGGCATTGGCGCAGCGCTTCTCGAAGCAGGTGGCCACACGAGACCTGGCGTTCACCTCCACGTCGCGCGAACTCTACGACGTGTTGTTCGGCGGCGTCGACGCGATGCTGACCGGCGTCACTCACGTCATCGTGGTGCCCGACGCGGAGTTGTGGCGGGTCCCGTTTCAGGCGCTGAGAACGCCCAGAAACACATTCCTGATTGAGGAGCACGCCCTGTCGTATGCGCCCTCACTGTCTGCGCTTGTCGCGCTGCGCGAGCGAAAGGCGCGCAGAGCCGTCACCGCTCCGTTCCTGGTTGCGTTCGGCGATCCCAGCCTTCGCGCGGGGGGTCGGGGGGCCGTCAGGCTCCCTGAGGCCGCGCGCGAAGTGCAGGAGGTCAGTCGCCTGTATGGAACCGGCCGCAGCCTGACGATGGTTGGTGCGGCTGCCAGCGAGGCCGCGCTGCGATCCGCGGCGCGCAGGGCGAGTGTGCTGCACGTGGCGACGCACGGCGTCATCGACGATGTCACGCCGATGTATTCCCATCTGAAGCTTGCGGCATCAGCCGCAGACTCCACGTCCGACGGCCGGCTGGAAGCCTGGGAACTGGCTGACATGGAGATCAATGCGGACCTCGTGGTGCTCTCTGCCTGCCAGACCGCGGGCGCCGCGAGTGGTAGCGGCGAAGGCGTCATCGGCCTGTCCTGGGCGCTGTTCGCCGCCGGCGCGTCCACGGCCGTCGTCAGTCAGTGGGAGGTGGATTCGGCGAGCACGACTGCGCTGATGATTGGCCTCCACAAGCGCTTGCTGTCGGATGGTGCGCGAGTCGTGTCGGCGTCCGAGGCCCTTCGGTTGTCGGCGATCAGCCTGATGAAGGACCCACGCTATCGTCACCCGTTCTACTGGGCTGGCTTCATCGTGGCGGGGAGCTGAAGTATCTGCCCCTGCCGGTGGTGGGGGTTTCTGCAGGAGTCCGACGGCCGGTCAACGACGCGGACGACCGAGTTGTCCCACTTTGCATACGAGCCAGTCGAGCAGCCACAGGGCAGGACCGACCCTGACAACATCGTCCTGACGCCTGGGGCCCACCCCAGCAGGGTCAACAGCCGACCCCCCGCAACTTCAGACATATGTACCTTTCCCGCAGAGCGACTGGCGCCGCGTTCAACACTTAGACCGGGCGACGCTCGCCTGCGTCACACGCCACGGCGGCTCTATCCCGGCCCACGCCCATGTGCGACCCATGCCGCCCGAGCCCGAAAACACCAGAAAACTCGCGCCGCTTTATGTGCTGGCCTCTTCGGCCGACGTGAGCTGGCACTACGGACGAGCCTGCCGGCACTTGCGGGACAACGGGACCCTGATCGGCGCCAACGACCTGTGGATCGCCGCGACTGGCCTCGCGTATGACATGCCCGTGGTCACACGGCATGTCGAACACTTCAGGCGGGTTCCCGGCCTCAGCGTCGAAACATACTGAATCCTGCTCCGGCCGGACCATCAGCGCCACCCGCCGTAGCACTGGTCGCACAAGTTCCAGCACAATAGCCGGGCTCGCCCCACGCAGGATCTGACCACCGACTCACTGTCGCGACACCTGCTGAAGACCACCGGCATGATGCTGGTTGGCATGCTGATGCAGACGCTCTACGTGTTGGTGGACCTGTATTGGGTTGGCCATCTGGGCACGGAAGCCGTCGCGGCCGCTGGCGTCGGTGGCAATTTCACGTTTATCGTGCTCGCGGCGTCACAGGCCCTCGGCGTCGGCACCACCTCCCTCATTGCGCAGTGATGTCGCGCATGCCGAAGTTCGGACTCACCTGGATCTGGTGGCTGTCGGTGGCAGCCGTCACGCTTCAGGTGGCGCTCAATCTCTGGTTCCTTCGCCGCGAATTCCGCACGCGCATGGCTGGGTAGACCGCGCGACGGCACGGTACTCCGGGCGCAATGGCTCATGAAGTGCCCGGCCCGGCCCATTTGAGGCTAGAATCTGCCGCATGCCCGCTCTTTACGTGATCATCCCGGTACTCGGGATCCTGACCATTGCCTACCGGTACTACAGCGCGTTCCTGGCCACCAAGGTCTACATGCTGGACGACAGCCGGCGCACGCCAGCACACGTCAAGAACGACGGGCACAACTTCCATCCCACACCTCGATGGGTGCTCTTCGGCCACCATTTCGCCGCCATCACGGGTGCCGGGCCACTCATTGGACCCGTCCTGGCGGTTCAGTTCGGATATGCACCCGGGCTGATCTGGATTGTGGCCGGGGTCTGCCTCGCGGGCGCGGTCCACGACTCGATCATTCTTTGGGCATCCACCAGACGGGGAGGCGCCTCCCTCGCCGAGATCACGAGGCAGGAATTGGGTCCGGTGGCCGGCTTCACCGCGGCCCTCGCGATCCTCTTCATCATCGTCATCGCGCTGGCCGGACTGGGGTTGGCTGTCGTCAACGCCCTGGCCGAAAGTCCCTGGGCTGTATTCGCCATCGGCACCACCATCCCCCTGGCGCTGTTCATGAGCCTCTACATGTACAAGCTCCGGCCGGGGAAGGTGGGCGAGGCCACCATCATCGGTGTGGTCGGGCTTCTGCTGGCCGTCATCTTCGGCAAGACCATCACCGAAACGTGGCTGGGGGGAATGCTGACGCTGTCGCGCATGCAGTTGGTGATTGCGCTGGGTGTGTATGGCTTTGCCGCATCGGTGCTGCCGGTGTGGATGTTGCTGGCGCCGCGCGACTATCTCAGTTCGTTCATGAAGATCGGCACCATTGCCTTTCTCGTGATCGGCGTCATCATCGTGAATCCGATCCTCCAGATGCCGGCGTTCAGCGGCTTCATCGGGGGCGGAGGCCCGATTGTGCCAGGCGCCTTGTTCCCATTTGCGTTCATCACCATCGCCTGCGGCGCCATTTCTGGTTTTCACGCGCTGATTGGATCGGGCACGACGCCGAAGATGATCGACAAGGAGTCGGACATCCGGCCGATCGGATACGGGTCGATGTTGATTGAGGGGCTTGTGGCCATCATGGCGCTCATCGCGGCATCGGCGATGCACCCCGGCGACTACTTCGCCATCAACACGTCGGCGGCAGTCTTCGAAACCCTGAATCAGCCGGTGGTCAACCTCCCAGAACTTGAAGCCGCGGTCGGAGAGACGGTGGCCGGACGCACGGGCGGCGCAGTGTCGCTGGCCGTCGGCATGGCGCAGATCTTCTCAAGCCTGCCTGGCATGCGCGGCCTGATGGACTACTGGTACCACTTCGCCATCATGTTCGAGGCGTTGTTCATTCTGACGACGATCGACGCCGGCACGCGCGTGGGCCGGTTCCTGGTGGGCGAGTTCATCGGGCGCGGATTCCCGAAGATGGCCGATCACAGCTGGATACCTGGTTCCATCATCAGCACCTCTCTCGTGGTGGTCGCCTGGTCGTATTTCATCGCCACCGGCAGCATCAGCACCATCTGGCCCATGTTCGGCATTGCGAATCAGCTGCTGGCCACCGTCGCACTGGCCGTGGGCACCACCGTGATCATCAGCGCGGGCCGGCGCCAGTACATGTGGGTGACGCTCGTGCCCATGTGTTTCGTGGCCACGACGACGCTGAGCGCCGGGTTCCTGAGCGTGAAGGACAACTTCTGGCCAATGGCCATCGGACCCAACGCGGCCCTTCACGCCCAGGGTTACCTCAACTCCATCGTGACCGTCATCATGATGGTCTCGGTCATCGTCATTCTCGCGACTGCGGTCAAACGTTGGCTGCAGCCGGATGGACCGACCGCCGCGGTGACCGCGGCGGGCTGATCCGTACGTAGCCCGGCCTGGGCCTCAGGGCCGCGGGCTACAGCAGCCGGATCACCAGAAACCCGGCGACGAGCAACGCCAGAAACGCGAGTGAAAGCGTGTCGAAGTGTTTCTCGATCGCCGCGCGGACCTGCGCGCCAAAGAGACGCAGGACGGCGGCGACGAGGAAGAACCGCGCGGAGCGGCCGATCAAGCTCACGACCACGAAGGGCCAGAAGGCCATGCCGGTTGCGCCCGCCGCAATGGTGGCGACCTTGAACGGAATGGGCGTAAACGCCGCGGCCAGCAGAAACCAGATGCCGACATCACTCCGATAGGTGGTCACGACGGTGTCCCACGCCGCCTGGGCATGGTAGAAGTCGATAATCGGCTGCCCAATGGTCGGCATGGCCACCATGCCGATCCAGTACCCCACTATCGCGCCAATGACCGAACCAGCACTGCACAAGAGCGCCGCGCTCAACCACCGGTGCGTATTGGCCGCGACGATGGCAATCAGCAGGACATCCGGAGGAATCGGAAAGACCGACGACTCAACGATCGCGATCAGAAACAGGGCCAGGAGGCTCTGCGGCGAGTCGGCCCACTTCATCGTCCAGTCGTACATGCCGCGGATCCAGCCGCGAATCTTCTTGATCATGACCGTGCCTGCATACACATCCTTTGCGCCCATCATCATATGATGCGGCGGTGACTGGACTCACACGGGCCGAGCGCCTTGTCGTGGCCGTGGCGGCATTCGGCTTCTTTTTTGACGCGTACGAGCTGCTGACACTGCCACTGATCGTGGGGCCGGCGTTCCTGGACCTGCTGGCGGCCGAGCCCGGGTCACCCACGTTCAACTTCTGGGCCGGCCTGATCTTCTGGGCACCCGCCGTGTGTGGCGGGTTGTTTGGCCTCGCCGGGGGGCACCTCGCCGACCGGTTCGGGCGGCGCCATGTGCTCGTGTGGAGCATCCTCCTGTACGCCGCAGCGTCGCTGGCGGCGGCGTTCAGCACGTCCGCGCTGATGTTCCTGCTGTGTCGATGCCTGATCATGGCCGGCGTCTGCGTGGAGTTTGTCGCCGGCATTGCCTGGCTGGCCGAGATGTTTGCGGAGCCACGCAGGCGCGAGGCCGCCGTAGGATTCGCTCAGGCGGTCGCCGGGTTTGGCGGCCTGGCGGTGACTGGGGTGTGGTTGCTGATTCTCAGATTCGGTGACCAGCTCCCGGAGATTGCCGGCGGACATGCCGCGTGGCGCTACCTGTGTCTGTCGGGCCTTCTGCCCGCGATTCCCTTGATTCTGGTTCGGCCGTTCCTCCCGGAGTCACCGATGTGGGTGAAGGGCATGACATTGTCACGGCCGCGCGTGGCCGCGCTCTTTGAGGGTTCGATGCGCCGGACGACGATAGCGGCGATTGCGGCGACCGCCTGCACATATGCGCTCGCCTATGGGGCGATGCAGCACCTGCCCCGCATCATCCCGACGTTGCCCGAGATCAGTGTCCTTGAACCAGTCGAGCGCATCACGGCTGCGGGTCGGATGCAGATCGTGCAGGAATCGGGTGGCCTCGTAGGCCGGTTTCTCCTCGCCGGCCTGGTGGTGGCGGTTGTCGCCCGCCGCCGCATGTTGCGCGTGCTGCAATTGGCGGCGCTATGTGCGTTTCCCCTGACGTTCATGTGGCTGAGTGGGACAGGGTTCACGTTTCTGGGTGTCGGCGTCTTCATCACAGCTCTCATCACCGCTGCGCAGTTCAATTTCTGGGGCAGCTATCTCCCCCGCGTGTTCCCGACGCACTTGCGCGGCACTGGTGAGAGCTTTGCCGCCAACGTCGGCGGTCGCATCATCGGCACGACGGCGGCTCTGGCCACCACCACGCTGGCGACGACCCTCACAGAGGCATTCGGCGCGGGCCGCGCGCTCGCGCTTGCGGCGGCCACAATCGCCACGCTGGCGTGCGTTCTTGGCCTCATCGCAAGCCGCTTCATCACCGAGCCAGCCTCAGACCAGCTACCACAGTAGGCGCGGACCCGGCTTTGGGACCCAAGCCGCGCTGCACCTTCAGCCCTTCATGCCTCGTGTGAGCGCCTGCTTTCGCACCTCAAAAACTGATGCGGAGTCCCAGCTGCATCTGCCGTGCCGACGTGATCGTGGACCGAATCTGTCCAAACGACGCGAGCGGTGCTTCGTTGTCCGCGCTTCCTGCGAAGGCCACGAGCGACGGCGGACCGAAGTTCGCGCGGTTCAGAAGATTGAACACCTCGGCTCGCAGCTCCACGGTGCCGCGACCTGAGCCAATGCGGCTCAGGCCAAACATCTTGCTCAACGCCAGGTCTACCGTGCGCAGATCGGGTCCGATCAGTTCGTTGCGGCCCACATTGCCGAACGTGCCAATGGGCTGCAGCACAAACGCCGTCGGATCGAACCACTGTGCGGGATTGCCCGTGACCGCATTCGACGCGTTGCGTCCCGCCGCATAACTCGGACGATCCGGCCCTGTCCCCGGGCCCAGCGAAGGGGACCACAGCGAGCGCGACCGGTTCGTCTGCACGAACGGCGTCAGCGGACTGCCGCTGCGCAGTCGAACGATACCCGAAAGGCGCCATCCACGGAGCGGCTCCCACACGAAGTTGGTCACCCAGTTGTGCTCGGCGTGAAAGTCAGACAGGCCCTTGTTGTAGCCCTCGATGAATTCCGGCATCGCCGACGTGGTGGCGGTCGTCGAGTCCGAGAAAAACGTGGAGCTCTGTGTCGTGTCTTGCGACTTCGACCACGTGTACGACGACTGCACCTGCAAACCGTGACTCCACCGCTTCTTCACCTCAACGATCAGCGCCTTGTACCAGGAATCACCGTCGCTCGACTTCAACTCAATCGCCGAGTAATTGCGGTTGGGGCGCAGCAGTCCTGCCGCATAGAAGAACGTTCCGTCGGCAAGGGTCGCCGGCGTGGGCACGTTGACGTCCGAGTTGCGCCACAGGTTTTTGCCGCGGGCGCCGGCATAACTGACCGTCGCCACCCAGTCGGTGAAAAATTCCTGCTGCACGCTCGCATTCCACATCTGCACGCGCGGCAGGGCCACGTCGTTCTGAATCGGCCGCACTGAGATGCCCGTCAGTCGCTCAAAGGGCGGCACCGGAAACGTGGGATTCGCAATGACCACTCGCGGTGTGCTCGGCGGGTTGGTGACGGTGACGATGAGGTTCTGGTGGTTGTTGGTGTTGTAGTAGAGCCCGTAGCCGCTGCGAATCGAGGTGCGACCGTCACCGCGCACATCCCACGCCAGGCCGGCACGTGGCGAGAGCGTCGGCGCCGGGTTGTCGTAGAGTTCGCCCACGACGGGAGCGCCCAGCAGGTCTGGCATGTTGATGTCGCGTCCGCCCTCATCCACCGGCATGGTCGACCCTTCAAACCGCAGACCAACGTTGGCCGTGAGGTGGGACGTCACCTGAATGTCGTCCTGCACGTACGCGCCGTAGATCGTGAACGGCCAGCGGCGATTGACGTCGCCCAGCGGTGTCAGCCCGATGAATGACGCGGGAGTATTGCGGAGAAACGCCGCCAGGTTGGCGAACCGGAATACGCCGAGGCTGAACGTGGGATTGAATTCGCTCGACACGTAGTGTTCGGCCAGCGCGCCTGCTTTGAGGAAGTGCCGCCCACGTGACTGCGTGATGTCGTACTTCAGGCTCAGCACGTCCTGGCGGAGCCTGAGGTTGGCCGACAGTTGTGGACCAAAGCGGGGGATGCCGCCGATGTCGATGGCGCCCATAAGCGAACGCCCTGGTGCAAATTCGCTGACCGGCTGCGTCGTGTTGGCCTCCACGTTCTGGCCGACGCGGGTTCGGCTGTAGCCCAGGTGCACGGTATGGAAGGTTGTTTGTCCCAGCGCCTGGCGATACTCCGTCGTCGCAAACTGATTGCGCGAGATGAACGAACGCGGAAATTGCGGAAAGTCTGTCGGCAGCCGCTGCTCCGCATCGTCGAATGTGTAGCGGGCGAAGAGCTGCGCGCCGTTGGCGAGGACGGCGTCCAGGCGGAGCTGGGCGAAGTGCTGGTTGAGCTTCTGGTCAAACGGGAATGTGTAGCGGGCCAGGCCGCCGCCGAGGTTCTCGCCGTTCGCCCGGGGGAATTCATTGAGGTAGGGCAGGACCGCGGCGTTGACCGGGATCGTGACGCCGCCCGGCAGCAGCCCAAGGCGCGCGTTGTCGTCGGGCACGGTTGTCAGGATTGAGCGGCCGAGGGTTTCAATGAGCGCCTCGTAGCCGGCAAAGAAGAAGAGGCGATCGCGGACCAGCGGCCCGCCGAGCGTACCGCCGAACTGGTTGCGCATGAAATCGGGCTTGTCGCCCACGTCGAAGTAGTTGCGTGCGTCGAGCGCCTCGTTCCTGTGGAATTCGAAGGCGCTGCCCGCGAACTGGTTCGAGCCCGACTTGGTGATCGCGTTGATCTGGCCGCCGATGTTGCGGCCGAACTGGGCGCTGTAGGCGTTGGACTCCAGCCGGAATTCCTGGACGGTATCCATGCCCAGCGCCGTGCTGGCGGCCGACCCGGCGGGCCCGTTGGTGAAGTCGTTGAGCAGCGTGCCGTCCAGCAGATACACGTTGGCGCGTGGGTCCTGGCCGTTGACGCTCATGGCCACGCCGTGCGCCACCACCGACCCATTGTCGCGATGGGCGAAAGGCGTGACGCCCGGGAGCAACGACATGAGGTCTGTGTAGTTGCGCCCGTTGACGGGAATCTGCGCGATGGTGCGCTGATCCACGAGGAAGCTCAGCTCCGACGATCGCGTGTTGACCTGCGAGGTGGCTGCGGTCACTGTCACAGCCTCGGTTGCGCCCACTTGCATGGTCAGGATCACGGACGCGTTTTCACCGACGGTGAGGCTAATGCCGGCGCGCATCAGTGGCCTGAAGCCAGGCAACTGCGACTGCACCTCGTAACTGCCGGCCGGCAGCCCGGCGATGGTGAAGCGGCCATCCGGACCGCTGGTGGCCTGGCGCGTGGCGCCGGTGGCCACCTGTCGCGCAACAATCTGCGCACCCGCCAGTGCCGCGCCCGACGCGTCCTGCACCACGCCGGCCAGTGTGGCGCCGGTCTGCGCGTCGGCAGGTCCCGCGGAAACGACGAGGGTCAACAGGAACGCGCACACACTTCGAATCATTGCTGTCCTTTCTGTGAGATGTCTGGCCATGGGCGCCCCTGGAGCGGCGCCCATGCCAGAAAGTATAGTGAATCTACCGACATGCAGGAATCGACTACGGCGCTTGCGACCGACGCACTGTCCGCTTTGGGGACGCCGTCTCTGTGAGCCCCGCGCCCATGCCAGCCACGTTCCGTTACCAGCGCCGCGCCCAGTTCCATGAGACGGACCTTGCGGGCATCGTGCACTTCAGTTGGTACTTCCGCTACATGGAAGAGGCCGAGCACGCACTGTGGCGGCACGTGGGCCTCAGTATCTCGCCGCCGAAGCCGGAGTTCGGATTCCCTCGGGTGAATGCCACCTGCGACTTCAAGGCGCCGCTGAAATTCGAGGACGAATTCGAGGTGGAGATCGCGGTTGAGGCGCTTGGGCGCCGGTCCATCCGGTACCGATGCACGTTGTGGCGTGGGACGGATGTCATGGCTACCGGGTCCATGACCTCGGCCTGTGTGACGCGCGACGAACAGGGACAGGTTCGCTCCATCGAGGTGCCCGAAGTCATCGCGAGCCGCCTGAGGTAGGCCCGGGGCTGCACACGTAGCGCGGCCCAATGGCCATGCCATAATGCCGTCGCATCCCATGAGGCTTGCCTGATGACGAACCGGCTGACGTCTGTGCAGTGGCTGATCTGCGTGATCGCGGCCATTGGCTTCGCGTTTGATATCTACGAATTGCTGATGCTGCCGCTCATCATCGCGCCGGCCCTGCGCGAGTTGGTGAATGTGGCCCCGGGGACCCCGGCCTACAACGACTGGGTCGGCGTAATGCTGTGGGTGCCGGCGATCGCCGGCGGTATCTTCGGCCTGCTTGGCGGCTATCTCACCGATCGCCTGGGCCGCCGCCGCGTGCTCACGTGGAGCATCCTCCTCTACGCCTTTTCCGCGTTCGCGGCCGGGTTCAGCACCACGATTTGGCAGTTCCTGTTCTTCCGCAGTCTGACGTTCATCGGTGTGTGTGTGGAGTTCGTGGCCGCCGTGTCCTGGCTGGCCGAACTCTTCCCCGACGCGAAGCAGCGCGAACGCGTGCTCGGCTATACGCAGGCGTTCTCCTCGTTGGGTGGCGCCCTGGTCACGGCCGCCAGCGTGTGGATTCTGGCCAACGCGGCATCGCTGCCCGAGATCTACGGCGGGCACGAAGCCTGGCGCTACACCCTGATGTCGGGCATCGTCCCGGCACTGCCGCTTATCATCATTCGGCCGTTCCTGCCGGAATCACCCGCGTGGCTGGCCAAGAAGCAGGCCGGCACGCTCCGGCGGCCCAGCGTGGCGCAGTTGTTCAGCCCGGAACTGCGGCGTACCACCATCGTCACCAGCCTGATGTTCGCGTGTTCGTATGGCGCGGCGTTCGGAGCCATTCAACACATGCCGCGGATTGTGCCGGCCACACCGGATGTGGTCACGATGGCCCCGGCGCGTCCGCTGCCCCAGGACCCGGCCGGCGCCGCCCAGTGGCGAGCCGAGAGCGGCCGCATGAAGCAGCAGCAGTCGGCTGCGGTGCAGTGGTGGCAGGAGATCGGTGGCCTCGCCGGCCGCACCCTGCTCGCGATGCTCGTGATTGTCATCGCCAGCCGACGCGGTCTGCTTCGTCTCTTCCAGGTACCCGGAATCATCGTCGTGCCTCTGGTGTTCTGGATGGCGCCGACATCCAGTCTCGATACCCTGAAGATCGGCATGTTCTTCGCCGGCCTGTTCACCGTGGCGCAATTCAGTTTCTGGGGCAACTATCTGCCGCGCGTCTATCCGACGCACTTGCGCGGCACGGGTGAAGCCTTCGCCGCGAATGTCGGCGGCCGCATGCTCGGCACAGGCTTCGCCTTCGTCACCACCACACTTGCGTCAAATCTCGCTGGCGCGCCACACATCCAACTGGCCACGGCCGCCACGATTGTCGCCACGTTTGTCTACGTCGCGGGATTCGGGCTCAGCTTCTTCCTGCCCGAACCCAAGGGCACGGACCTGCCCGAATAGGAACCTGTCGTGTTGATTCTTCTGGCGCGCGTCGTGTTTGTCGCCTTTGTCGCTACCCTGGGCGACTACGTCTGGTTCGAGTGTGGCGTGCGCCATACGCCGGTGCATGGGGTGATTCACGGCGCCGCGCTTTTGCTGGCCGTCGGGTTGGTGCTGGGGCATCATGCCGGTGCGCTCATGCGCGGTGCCGTCGGCGGCGTCGTGGCCGGCGTCGGAGGAGCACTCGCGTTTTATGCCGTTGTGGGCCTGGCCGGCTATCTCGGCGCGCTGATTGCCGCCTGGGTGTTCATGTGGATCGTGCTCGCGGCGGTCGCCGCGTGGCTGCGTGGCGCACTGGGCGCGGTGGGCCGTTGGGCCGTGCCGGGTGTGTTGGCTGCCGTGGGCAGCGGGCTGACGTTTTATCTGGTCTCTGGTATCTGGACAGATCACCCTGAGTCACGCAACTACCTCTGGCACCTGATGGCGTGGACCGTGGCCTGGGCGCCCGGCATCGCGGCGCTGACGTGGAGACGCGAGCCTTGATTCGGCGTCTGGCCCTGGTCCTCGTTGCCGGTGCGCCTCTGTTCGCGCAGACCGCGCCGCCGCACGTCCGAAGAAGAAGTGGCGTATCTGTTCGACGCGGCACCGCCGTCCCCAGCAGTGAACTGGCCGTGAATCCGCAGTTCGAGTGGGCCGGTGGCGGGTTCGCCACCAGTCCCGGCGATCTGGCCCGATGGGGCCACAGCGGATTCTTCCCCGGCTACAGACCGAATTAGTGCACGCGGTGGATCGGGGCATCACACTGGCGATTCAGATCAACACGTCGGCGCCGCGCAGCACGGGCACTCGCGGACTCCTTTCCGTGGCATACGACCTTATCGCGATTTTCTGAGACTGATTCGTCGCGTCGGGTCACATTGAACCCCGGCCGCGGCCTTGAGACCCAGGCCGCGCTACGTACGAACAAAGAGCCTCCGCGTCTTCCGTGCCTCCCGGTGATCGGGCGTCGTCCAAGGAGTCTCCGTGCCTCGGCGCCTCCTGTGATCCGCCGTTCTCGAGACGGCTGTCTATTCAGCCCGGAGGCCTTCCGGTCCGGGGCCGATCAGGCGCGCGGCGGTGTTGATGTGCCCCACGCCTGGGCGGTATGGCTGCGCAAGAGGTCCCCGCCGTGCCACCACAGCAGCAGGATCGTCAGGAGCAACGGGCCGCTCTTGAACAGCGTGATTCCTACGAGGGCCGGCACCGTGTCGAACGGGAATCCATACCGTAGCCAGTTGATGACGATGAGGTTCTGTCCGATGGACAGCGCGAAGATCAGGGTGACGATGGCCAGGGCAGAGCGCTTGAAGTGCGCCTTGGCGGCCACGATGTAGATGAGCAGGGGAAAGAGCAGCGACAGATAGTGTTCCCAGATCGTCGGCGACCAGAGGAGAAAAAACACAATTGCCAGCAGGAAGTCGACGTGGCGTCGCGCTGCCACCGAGCGCGGCTCACGGTGGTTGCGCCACATGAGCCACAGGATGGTCGCGACGACCGTGGCTTTGGCTGCGTACGTCAGGCCGGCCTCCGTTCCCGCGTGGAGACGAAGGCTGTCAATCAGGATGTAGATCGAACTGTTGAAGTGCCAGGCGTACGTCATGCCACTGCTGCGGTTCATCAGATCCAGGAACGACGCGTGCACGGGCCATCCCAGGAGCAGGATCGACAGCACTCCTGAGGCACCCATCAGTGCGGTGATTCGCCAGAAGAAGGCGAATCCTGACACACAGGCGAGCAGGAGCACGGCGGGCGCCAGAGCAGGCTTGATGAGCGCCGCCAGTACCACGCAGAGTGCCGATCCCCAGAATCGCCCTTTGGTGTGCGCCACCAGTCCCACCACAAGGAGGAGGAGTACTGTTGCCGTGGTCTGACCGCCGACGCGAAACACGGTCCAGAACGGTTGATAGATGAGGAACAGGAACGCGAAGGTCGCGGCAAATCTCGACTGCGCCACCCGGTCGTCAGGCGCGAACCGTGTGTAAAACGCGAGGAGGATGCCAAACGTGGCCGCAGAGGCCAGGACGTTCTCAATCTTGAACAGGATGAGCGCCGTCTCAGGCGTGAACGGGACGAGCGGCAGGTAGAAGATCGCCGAGACCGGCGCGCCGAAGAACCCCGTTCGGCCCTGCGGCGGCTGACCGTTGATGAGACTCAGCGGGTGGTACAGATCCGCGATCTGCCCTGCAGCCACGCGTCGGCCGGCGTCGTAGAAGTTCGCAAAGTCCCATCCGAGGCCTGCCGGTACGACGATGCCAATTACGCACGCGGCGGCGATGAGGACCACGAAGACCCGCGTCCAGCGCTGGTAGACCTCCGATCGGTCAGGGCCGCTTTTCATACCGTATGGTAGGCTCACGGGGCGCGCCGGAGTACATCCGATTTTTCCGTGAAGCCAGCCCCCCTCAGCCACCGTGGTTTTCTCGTCCGGTATTTGACCCTTTTCGGGGGCGAGACATTCAGCAAGCTGTGTGTGATGGCCGCCTTTGCGTATCTGGCCCGCGTCCTCGACCCGGCCAGCTACGGCATCATCGAGCAGGCGCTTGCCATCACCGTCTTCTTTGTCCTCGGGGTGGAGAGCGGCATGGGCCTGTATGGCGCGCGCGTCGTTGCCGCCGAGCCCGAGCGGGTGCCGCAGCTCGTGCCGCAGGTCATGTTGCTCCGGGCCGTGCTCGGTGTCCCGGCCTTTGGGGTGATCCTGGCGTTGGCCGCTCACTACCAGTTGGCGGGCCTGGGCATCCTGGCGATCAACGGCATCGCGGTACTCGTGACGCCGTTTCTGACGCAATGGGTGTTCCAGGGCCTTCGGCAGATGCACTGGGTGGTCGGGGGCGCCGTGGCGCGCAACTTCACGTTTGTGGCCCTGGTCTTCGCGTTGGTGCGACCCGGGTCAGACATCCGCTACGTGGCCGTCGCCGAGGTGTGCGGCATTCTCGTGCTGGCGCTGGTCAACGCGTATTTCCTGCATGGCCGGTTGCGTGTCCGCCTGGACGTCAGTGGCCTCGCGGCAGGCGCGCGACGCCTGTTCGGTGATGTCTGGTTCATGGGCTTGAGCGACCTCATGTGGGCGTGCCTGTGGTACTCGCCTGCGCTGGCCGTTGGATGGGTGGGCGCTGGCAGCACCGAACAAGTGGCCTGGGTCGGGGCGGCGTTGAGGCTGGTGCTGGCCGTTCAGGTGTTCGTGTTTCTGTACTTCTTCAATCTGCTGCCCAATCTGGCGGCAGAGCTGGCCGTGGGCCTCGACGGATGGCGCAACCTCATGACGCGCTCGATCGCGACGTCGCTGTGGCCCGCCTGCCTCATTGCCCTCGGCGGGACACTGTTCGCACCAGTCCTGATTCCCGCTGTGTACGGCGCCGCCTATCAGGCCGCCGTGCTCCCGTTTCAGATCGCGATCTGGATGATTCCCGTTGCGTGGTTCAACGGCCATTTTCGATTCAGCCTTATCGCGGCCGGCCAGCAGTGGTCTGAGTTCCTGGTCTCGACCGCGACCGCGGCGGTGACCGTGTTGGGCGCCGTGTTCCTGAGTCGTCACTATGGCAGTGCCGGCGCCGCCTGCTCCCTGCTGCTGGGCGGCGCGACGAATACGGTGCTTGCCGCCGTGGCATCGCACCGGGGCATTGGCTTCACTCCGATCCTCTCCACTGCGGGGCCGGCGCTCCTCTCGACCGCGCTCGGCCTCCTTGTGGGCGGGGGCATCACCGCTGTGGCCGGTGTCTGGCCGGGGACAGTGGCCGGATGTCTGCTCTTCGTGATCATCGCGGCGCGCCAGGATAATGAACTCGTACGCAGCATCCGCCGCGTGATCCCCGATTGGCGATGACCATGGACGATCGCCACACCCGCACCCGGACCTTCACACAGTTTCCGCTGTGGCTGGCGCTCGTCGGCGCCTTCGTCGAAGTGCTGCTCCTGTATGTCGAGAAGCACCGAGACGCGTTGATGCTGCTCTCAGGCAGTTTCGTCTGGATGACGCCGCTCGCGCTCCTGACCGTGATTGCAGTGGTGGTCGCGGTGTGTGCGCTTGTGGCGCGGCTGTGGCGGCACACGACGGTCACCTGGATCAGCGTCTTTGTCCCGTCGTCGCTCGTCGCGCTCAATCTCCTCATCCTGATACCGGGTGTGTCGCACTTCGCGGCCGCCTTGCTCGCGGCCGGCGTCGCTGTTCAACTGACGCGCGCGGTCGTCAGGCAGGCTGAGGCCGCCGGCCGCCTGATACAACGATCGACGTTCCCGATTGCCGTGGCGTTCATGGCGTTCGGCGCGTTCCAGTGGTGGACGTCGCGTCCTGACGCCGCGTCTCTGGTGGTCAACCGCGCGACACCTCGTCCGCCGAACGTCCTGCTGATCACGCTCGACACGGTTCGCGCGGCGAATCTGAGCGTGTATGGCTACGCCCGGCAGACGACGCCGCAGATCGAACGGTTCTCGAAACAGGGCGTCGTGTTCGCCGAGGCGCTTTCCACGGCCCCGTGGACGCTGCCTTCGCACGCAAGCATGTTCACCGGACACTGGCCGCACGAGCTTTCGACCGACCACGAAACCCCCCTCGACGACGCATTCCCCACGTTGGCTGAGTACCTGCGTGACCGGGGCTACGCCACGGCGGGTTTCGTCGCCAACCTGAAATACGTCGGCGCAGGCAGCGGCCTCAGCCGCGGATTTGCACGCTACGAGGACTATTCGCCGTCGATTGGCGAGGTCGCCTCCAGTTCGACGCTCGTCAGAACCATCGCCGATAACTTCAGGCTGCGGCGGCTGATTCAGAACGACGAACACCTGAACCGCATCACGGCCGATGAACTCAATACACGGGCACTCGGCTGGATGGGCGCGCAATCCGACGCGCCCTTTTTTGCGTTCCTGAACTACTTCGATGCGCACGAGCCGTACTTGCCGCCGCCGCCGTTCGATCGGCAGTTCGGGCCCGGCCGTGCGCACGGCCGGCACAGCCCGCTGCACCACTGGCTGTGGAACCCGGCTGTGAGGCATCGACCCTTCGATGACGCCGACCGGCAAGAGGAGATCGACGCCTACGACGGCGGCCTCGCGCATCTGGACGCCGCGGTCGGCCGGCTCCTCGACCGCCTCGACCAGCAGGGCATTCTCGCAAACACGCTGGTGGTGATCACGTCCGATCATGGCGAAGAGTTTGGCGAACACGGCGTCTACGAACACGGCTACTCGTTGTACCGGCCCAGCGTCCACGTTCCACTCATCGTCATTCCGCCCCGCGGCGCAGATGGCGGCGCGCCGGCCTCGATCTCAACACCGGTGAGCCTGCGCGACCTGGCGGCGACCGTCGTGGACATGGTCGGACTTGGCGAGGGCGCGCCATTTCCGGGTTACTCACTGGCCGGGCTGTGGCGCGACAGTGGTGGCGCCACGGCCGCGATGACGTCCAGCCCTCTGCTGACGACTGTCACACCGTCGCCCGGGCAGCCTGACTGGTTCCCTTCGAGCAAGGGCGACATGAAGGCCCTGGTCCATCAGGGAATGCGATACATCCGGAACGGCGATGGACGCGAAGAACTGTACGACTTCGCCGCCGATCGGTGGGAACGCATCAACCTGGCCGCAAGTCCCGATCGTCAGCAGGCCTTGGCCGACGCCAGGGCGGCCCTTGATCGCGCTCTGACCAGAGACAAGTGACGACAGGGCGCGTCTGCTAGAATCGCCGCGTCGCCCGCCGCAGGGCTGTGCCATGGAACTCTCCATCGTTGTCCCCGTCTACCGCAGCGCCGAATGTCTGCCGGAGCTTGCGCGGCGGGTGCAGCAGGCGCTCGACGGCCACATCCGGACCTACGAGTTGATTCTGGTCAACGACGCCAGTCCGGATGCCAGCTGGCGCGAGATCGCCACCCTCGTCAAGACGCATCCCTTCGTCGTGGGACTGAACCTGCGCAAGAACGTGGGGCAGGACAACGCGATCATGGCCGGCCTGCACCACGCCCAAGGCGCGACGGTTGTCATCATGGACGACGATCTGCAGCATGACCCTGCCGACGTGCCGGCGCTGGCGCGGGCCCTCGGCACGGAGTTCGATGTGGCGTACGCGACCTTCGACCACAAGCACCAGGCGCTGTGGAAGAACATGGGGAGCTGGCTCAACGGCCGGGTGGCGACGGTGGTGCTCGGCAAGCCCACAGACGTGTATCTGTCGCCGTTCAAGGCCATCCGCCGCGAGATCGTCGATGAGATCGTGAAGTACGACGGCCCCTTCACCTACGTTGACGGCATCATCTTCGGCATCACCTCGCAGATTACACAGGTCCAGGCGACGCACCACACGCGGTTTGCCGGCCAGAGCAACTACAGCTTTCTGCGGTCGATTGCGGTGTGGCTCAAGCTCGCCACGGGCTTCTCGGTGATCCCGCTGCGGGTCACCACGCTCATTGGCGGCATCATTTCGTTCTTCTCGTTCCTGATGGCGCTCTTCTTCGTCATCCAGGCGCTGGTGCTCTCGCGCTCTCCTGAGGGCTACCCGTCCCTTATCGTCACGGTGTTTTTTCTTGGCGGCATCCAACTGATGGGGTTGGGCGCGGTCGGGGAGTACGTCGGGAGGATCTTCCTCACTCAGAACAAGCTCCCGCAGTTCACGGTCAAGGATGTCGCGCGTCACAAGGAGCGCGACGGTGGGTAGGTCCGAAGGACCAAGGACTGCGCTGGTTCTCGGTGTGTGCGCCCTGGTGCTGGCGCCAACGGTGGCGTATCGCATCGGCGTCGATCAGGGTGTGTTCGCCTACATGGGCGCCGGGCTGCTGCGCGGCGAGTGGCCGTACATTCATTCGTGGGAGGCCGATTTCCCAGGCCTGATGTTCCTGCAGGCCGCCGAGATACTCGTGTTCGGCAAGTCGATCGCCATGTTCCGGCTCTTCGATGTGTTGTTCCAGCTCGGCACGGCCTGCTTCGTGTTCCGCATTGCCGACCGCCTCAGCGGTCGCGTCGGCGCGATGGTGGCCGCCATCCTCTACTGCCTGATCTACCAGGACTATGGTCCATGGAATACCGCGCAACGGGAAGGCTTCGCGCTGCCGTTTGTGCTGGCGGGCTTCTGGATGTATCTGACGGCCGACCGCCGATCGCCGTGGCTGACGGCGGCCATCATCGGCCTTGGGATGGGATGGGCGATCACGATCAAGCCGACCCTCCTCGCGCTCGCGCTCTTCTACCTGCCGCTCGCCACCGCACTTCGCACTCGTCGGGCGGTGGCCCTGGCGATGGTCGCCGGCGCCTGCCTGGTCGCGCCATCCGTGATCTTCATCGGCATGTACTGGGCCCTGGGCGGCCTGACACAGATGTACGAAGCGCTGGTCAGCTACCAGCCCATCTACACGGCCCGTCTGCGAGGCCAGGAGCCGCTGCTGATGTACTGGATGCAGAAAGCCGGGCAACTCGGCCGCAACGCGGTTGTGCTGCCGATCGTTTACGCCCCGTTTCTGTTCAGCGGGACAGCCCGACGCGAGCGTTTCATGGTGTGGCTGGCGTTTGCCGGTTCGGTCTACAGCGTGTTCGTCCAGGGCACGTTCGCCGGCTATCACTACCTTCCGGGCATGGCGCTCGGAGCCATTCTGGTTGGCGATCTCTTTTCGACCGCAAGCGCCTGGGGTCTCGCACGTGTCCGCTCACATATGACGCGCCAGACGCATCGCACCCAGGTCATCCTGGCCTCACTGATGCTGATGGTCGCGGCGGTGTTTTACATGCGAGAGGCGCCTCTCAGGGACTTGGCCTCGCTGCACTTCCTGAATCCGCCACGAGCCAACGAGTTCAGAAACAACACCGTCTTTGACTACACCGAGTCGTACGATCTTGCGGCGTACCTGCGCGAGCGGACGCAGCCGGACCAGCCGGTCCAGGTGTGGGGCTATGAGTCGCTGGTGTACTACCTCGCTGATCGATCTGCGGCGAGCCGGTTTCAGATGTCGCATCCGCTCGTGATGCGCGTGCCAGGCCAGGCCCTGACGCCGATGCAGACGCGCTGGCGCGCCGAATTCGTTGGCGATGTCCAACGCCGCCAGCCTCCATTTGTGGCCGTGGTCCGCCATGACAACTGGTGGTGGGCGCCAGAGGAGCGAACGTCTGAGGAGCTCCTTGACGACTTCCCTGAATGGAAGGGCGTCATCGAACGCGACTATGCGCTCGAGACCACGATCGGGCGGTTCCTCGTCTACCGGCGTCTCACGCACGCACCACCGCAAGCAGGCGACAAGTAGTGTCCGGGGCCCGATGACGCGCAGCGCCGCTACCAGGACTCACGCAGGCTACATCCCCGAGCTTGACGGCTTGCGGGCCGTCGCCATCCTGCTCGTGATCGTGTTCCATTGCAGGACCGTGGCTCGTGCCGGCACTGACGGCCAGCAGTTCTTCATGAGGCTGGCCGAGGTGGGCTGGGTGGGCGTGGATTTGTTCTTTGTGTTGTCGGGCTTCCTGATCACCGGAATTCTGATCGAGACCGCCGGGCGGCCGGGCTACTTCCGCTCGTTTTACATCCGCCGCGTGTTGCGCATCTTTCCGCTCTACTACGCCGCATTGGCCAGTCTCGCAATTGGCTTTCACGTCTTCGGCATCGAACGCCTGGCGCCGGCATCGACCACGGCGGAAGTGGCCCATTGGGTCTACCTGCAGAACTGGCTGCCGCTGTTTGGTGTGGACTGGACGCGTCCGCTCGCGCACTTCTGGTCGCTCGGGGTTGAAGAGCAGTTCTACCTCTGCTGGCCCGCTCTGGTGCTGGTGTGCGCCCAGCGCGGCCGTGTGGCCCACCTGTGCCTCTGGACCATCGCGATCGCCGTGGTGATGCGAGTGGTGTTCTGGTGGGCCGGCGTCAGCGAGGCCGGCAACTTCGCGACCGTGACACGGATCGATACGCTGGCGATCGGCGGCTACCTCGCGTGCCTTCAGCGCGGCGCCGGGTGGCCCGACCTCCGCCGGCCACTGGTGACGCCGATGTTTGCGGCCAGCGCTTTGATGGTGCTGGGCGTGGCTCTCTGGGGCGGAAGCTTCTTCCGACCGACCAACAGGCACATCTTCCTCTTCGGTCTGCTCCCGGTGGCGATCTTCTTCGGCGCCGTGCTGGCGTTCACGCTTGTGGGAGATCACGCCTCACACTGGAGGCGGCTCCTCCGGAGCCGGCCCATGACTGCGATGGGAAAAGTCAGCTACGGCGTCTACGTCCTGCACTGGCCACTGGTCCTGGCCCTGCAACCCGTCTGGCCGGAACTGCCCGGAGGATTCTGGGTCCGGCAGACGACGTTTTTTATCGCCATCCTGGCGGGGTCATTCACGCTCGCGGCCCTGAGTTTCGCCTTCTTTGAAACCTGGTTTCTGAACCTGAAGGATCGCCTGGCGCCCAGGCCGACGCGCAGTCAGGAGTCGGTGAGGTCAGGATAGAAGCGGCCGGCGGGATACGCGCGGCCTCTCAACGAATCGCGGCAGTAGTCGAGAATCCGCTGCCGGATGGCAGGCGTCACATCCGCGTCACGCGTTTCCTTGCCGCTGCGCAGGAACTGTCCACCGGACACCGAGAACATGGTGGGCGGTGCCATCTCGAACACTTCCTCGTGTTCTTTCATGTAGGCGAAGCTGCATTTTCTGGCGATCAGGCCGCGCTCGTCCTCCGACAGCTCGACGCCAAGGAACACGGCCACCCGATCGATGACGCCGCCAAGGTCCCGCTTCATCTCCTCGAAGTGGACGAACAGGACATTGGCGCGCTCCAGCGACCACCGCCACCAGCCGTCCACATGCCGGGGCCACGGCAGCCAATACATCTGATCGCTCGTAAACCAGGTTGCCATGGTTTCCACCGGCGGCAACAGGGGGCCCAGCATGGAGTGATTAAAATCCACGATGCTGGCAAAACAGCTGACCGGGTGCCTGGCCACGTAAATGTATTTCGCTTCGGCGCCATAGGGACAGTGGCTGGCCGGCAAATGCGTCTTGATGAGGCGCGTCGGCCGCATCCCCACCACCGGCGCATCACTTATCGAGACGCTGTTCACCCCTTCAATCCAGGGGCTCACGGCATAGAGATGCGTCCGGCCAGCTTCCGAGAATTCGCCGCGTCCATTCGTGACAATCTGATACACGACCTGCTGCATCCATGTGGTGCCACAACGCATCTGCGTGGCGACGAACACATCCTCTGGTTGCGGGCAATACTGCCGCGCGCGCGCGAACACCTCGGGTGTGCTCACCCTGGGCGGGCCGCTCACTCCGTCATAGTCCACCACCGGCATCGTCTGACGCGACCGGCTGATGGCGACGAGGGTTCGGAGCACCGGGATCGCCGGAAGCGACAACATCCGGATCTGCCGCTTCAGTGCCCGGCGGTCAGCCAGGGACCGTCCGTAATAGGCCATTCCGGTGGTCTGCCGCTGCTCCCAGCGGAAGTACCAGAATAGGTAAGCTACGGCGGCAACACCGAGCAGCGCCGCTGCAACGGTCGCGCCGATCCAGCTCATGTGGCGGGCTTATCGGGGCGCCCAGTCACCATCTGCCAGAGCTTCCTGGCGAATCCCACCAGACGATTCCAGAACATCAAGACGACGCCCACGATGGCCGCGATCGCCGACGTCAGCGGCAGGAACGCCTCCGGCCCGATGTACAACAACACCCACGACAGCAGCGCGGGTTGGATTTCGGGAGAGGGAGGAACCATCAACATGGGCCGCTCGTGCAGAATATCATTGCGGCGTCCGCTTGGCGGCCCTCGCGTTTTCGATCAGGTCGAGAAAGCCTTCGATGACGGCGTTCTCAGACCAGTACTTTTTGGCAGCGCCGAACGCGCCAACGGCGAACGAGTCACGCAACGCCGGGTCGCCGTGCAGCCGCGCGATCGCCGCCACGAGTTCGTCGGTGTCCGAAAACAGCAGCCCGCCATTGGCCCGTTCGATGATCTCCGGGAAGGGTCCGATGCGGCGCGCGATGACAGGCGTGTGGTAGTGAAACGCCTCAATCAGCACAATGCCGAACGTCTCGTAGCCTGACGACGGCACGATGGCGGCGATGGCATGTTCGTAGTAGCGCCGCAGGTCGTGGTTTTCAATGCGGCCCAGGAACTTCACGTTGGGCAGGTCGGCGGCGAGCGCCCGCAACCGCGGCATTTCATTGCCGTCGCCGATGACGAGCCAGTCGGCATCCGGGAAGCGCCGGAAGGCGGGGATGACCGAATCGAGTCCCTTGATCCTCGCAAGGCGGCCGACCGATAGAAAGTAGGGTCGCTGCTGCGGCCGTTCAGGCATCCGCGGCGGCGGCTGCTCAGGGAAGGGCGCCGGCAGGAAGTACGGCAGCACCTCCATGGGCTGGCTCAGCCCGAACTCGCGATGTTTGGTGCGGCTGAATTCGCTGCGCGCGATGAACAAATCGACATCGGCCAACCGGCGCTTGAGCGCACCAGTGTGACGCCAGATCTGTGGCGGCCGGCGGTAACTCAGCGCGCAACGTACGCAGGCACGGACGTCACACGGCTCGCGGTTGAATCGCCACAGGACATGCGTCGGACAGACAAGCCAGTGCTCGTGGGCCACGTAGACCCGCAGGGCGGGGCCTCCGAGTTTCAAGACCCCCGGGCCTCCGACCAGAGACACGTTGCCGTAGACGATGACGTCAGGCGCCCGCTTCCGGATCAGCGCGTCGATCGCGCGGCCGTGCATGACGGGATAGCCGAGCTGGTGCGTGAGGAATGGCGACACGACGCCAAAACGGCTGCGCAGTCCGATGACCTCCACGCCGTCCTGAATGACGGGCTGATCGGGCAATCGCTTCTGTGACAGCCACTCGTACGCGTCCACGTCGTGCACGACGGTGACATGGTGGCCGCGATCGACGAGCGCCAGCGCCGTCCGCTGCACATCGATACCGTCGCCGCCGAAGTTGAATGGCGGATAGAACGTCGTCAGAAAACAGAAGCGGAGCCTGTCCATCAAAACGCCGCCTCAGCCACGCGCACGGCGTTGGCCATCAACGTGAAGGTGATGTTCTTGGCAGGCAGAAACGGGAATGTGGCGCCGTCCACGACGAACACATTCTCCAGATCACGGCTTTGGCACTGAGCAGTGGTGGTGAACGGCGCGGCGGTGCGGCTCATGGGCAACGTGCCAGCATAGTGCACGCTTGAGCCCATCGGTCTGACATGCGACATGCCGGGGGGCACGACGCAATTCAGGCTGAAGAGGCTGCGCTTGATCCGGCTCAGGGCGTTCTTGATCCGGGCCGGTTCTTCGGTGTCCGGGCTGTAGTGCAGGCGCAGGCGCGGCACGTCGTCGCCGGTCAGTTCCACGTAGCTGTCTTCGCGCCTGGTGTCTCTGAAGTTGACGTTGACCAGGCCGAGCGCGGCGTGAATCGCGCGAAAGAGATAGGTGGACGCTGCCAGGTCGAGCGGCAACCGCGAAATCAAGGGGTGCACCAACGCGGTCTTGAGCGTCGTGATTTGGCCGTGGACGTAGTCGCGCGGTGCGTCCGACTCCAGGCCCACGCCGAGGAGGTGGTATTGATACGACTCCGGCGAAAACTGCCGCCCCAGCATCCCCAGGTTCACGAACGGCACCAGCACCTGTCGATTGTCCATCAATCCGCGAAGGCGGACACGCTCGCCGGTGTGTCGCAGCAGCGACATGAGGAAGATTTTCGTCGAGAGGAGCGCGCCGGCAGCCAGGGCCACACGATCCACCGCGAACTCTTGCTCCACTCCGGTCTCGAGCGACCGTGCGACCACGGCGCGCGCGCGGTGGTCCGGGCCGATGTGCAGGTGACTGACCTCGACGCCGGGAAGGTAGTCGAACCCCGGATAGGTCTGGCATTCGCTCAGGGTCTGTGACGGCGTGTAGAGCGCGCCCCGTGGGCAGCCCCACAGGCATCGTCCGAGATAGTCGCAGGCCTGCCGGGATCCCAGCGGTTGGCTGAGCGTCGCGACGCGGGTCCGCCCCATGTAGGCGCCGGTGTTGTTGAGCCGGCCGCGCACGCGCCCGTACGAGTGCATCAGCATCTGTGAGTGCCGATCGAGTGCGAGTGGCGGCAGCAGGTGATCGTGCAGGGGCATGAACCGCGAAAGATCGTCCGGTTCGCCTGTGATGCCGATGCGGCGCGCCACCTCGTCATAGTGCGGAGCCAGGTCGCTGTAGGGAAAAGGAAAGTCCTCGATCTCGGCAGCGGTCAGAGGATAACACCCACCGGTCCAGGCTTCGGCCAGGCCGCCCCTGGCGAACGAGAAGAGTGGCGCGAAGCCGGCGCCCGAGTGAGCGAATCCTGGCGGTGGATCAAACACATAGTCCTTGCTGGGTGGAATGCCGTAATACTCGTCGTCCACGCCCGGCAGCAGTGCGGCCTCGTGTCGAGGGCCCAGGAAGTAGCCAGCCGGGTCGTCAAGCTGGTGCTTGAGCTGGTCGAGGGTCGCGTCGGGCAGAACCGCGGCGCGTCCCTGCCTTCCCACGTCCAACATGCGAACGGTGCCGCCCTTTCGCAACACGGTCAGGGCGAAATGGACGCCGCTCGCGCCCGACCCCACGACCGTCACCGTGGGCGTCATGGCGCGCCTTTTCCCATCATCGCGAGGACGATGCGCGTGGGTGTGAAGATCAGGGTTCCGACCAGCAGGCTGATGAGGGCCGCCGCGGTGCGCGCGCCGAGGCGGATGAGCAGCAGCAGAGTGGAACCGCCCAGCGCCTGGTCGATCATCGTACTGAAGGGCGGACGTGTTTCGAGAATCGCCAGCAGGAGCACCAGGCGCTTGCGCAGCGCTCCGGCGCGCAGGAACAGACTGGCGTAGGCATCCGCAATTTTTGCGCACAGGGGACTGATGCGCGCAAACGACAGCAGCGCGCGGTCGAAGCGCCCGCGAGGGGACAAGGTCGGCATTCCGGCGTGAGCGGCCCGGTAGTGGGCCGCGACGTAGTCGTCCGGATCGCAACCCAGCAGGTGTTGCGTGAAGACGCGGCACTCCGCGTTGAGCGAATCGCCGGCCAGGTCGGCCGTGGACGCGCGCGGAACCATCTGCGCCACGTTGATGAGGCTGGCCCCGAGCCGATCGTGCAGCGGATGGCTGGCGGCCACGCCGTCAAATCGAAACGACGACAGCTGCCCTGCGCTGATGGGCAACAGTCTTCCGAGTCCCAGGGCCTCGGCCATCTGCAGGGGAATGCGCAGCGCGGGGAGGGGCACATGGAGCACTCGTCCGGCCCGGCCGGTGCGCGCGACACGAATGTGCTGAAGCAGGCCTTCCATCGTCAACGTTTCCGGGCCCCCAATCTCGACCGTTTCATTCGTGAACAGATCCTGGCGGACCGTTTCGGTGATGCACCTGGCGACGTCGTTGACATGAATGGGCTGCACCCTGACCGTGCCAGTGCCTGGCACCACGATGAACGGCAGGCGTGCGAGCTTCTCGAGGCTGCCCAGGACGGGGGCGCCCGGGCCGAGGATCACTGTGGGTCGGAGGATCACAAACCGGAGGCCCGATCGCGACACGGCTTCTTCGGCGAGGCACTTGGCCAGCGCATAGTGATAGCCGGTTTTGTCGGAGAACGTCGTGGCGATCGAGCTGACGAAGAGCACCTTGGGCACACCGGCTTTGCGGCATGCATCGAGCAGGACGTCCGTCCCGCGCGCGTTCACGCGCATGTGATCCTCTGCGGACGCACGACCAGTGGCCGCGGCCAGATGGACCACGACGTCGCATGACCGCAATGCGTCCTCGTAGGACGCTGCGTCGAGCAGGTCGCCACCGATGACCGTGGTGCCTGCATGGGACATCTTCGGCACCGGTTGCCGCGCGAGCGCGATCACGGGTCGACCGAGCGACCGCAGCGCCGGCAGCAACGTCCTGCCGACGAATCCGCTTCCGCCGGTGACGAAGATCGCGTCCCGCATCGCTACGTGCCGGGAGTGTCGGCCTCGGAGGTCAGATGCTCCTCAACGATATACATCGGGCGGGGCTTGACTTCGTTGAACACCCGGCCGAGGTACTCCCCGAGAATGCCCAGGCAAATCAACTGCACGCTGCCCATGAACAACATGGCCACCATGATCGTTGCCCAGCCATCAACGGTGTAGCCCAGCAGCTTCTGCACGAACACGCTGAGGAGGTAGAACACCGCGAGCATGGCCGAGGCGTAGCCGGTCCAGGTCGCGAGCTTGAGCGGCATGGTGGAAAACGACGTGATGCCGTCGAACGCGAACTTGAGCATCTTTCGGAACGGATACTTGGTTTCACCGGCGAACCGGGGATCGCGTTTGTAGGTGATGCTGGTCTGCGGAAATCCCACCCAGCTGACGAGTCCGCGGACGAACCGATCCTTTTCGCGCAACTGCTTCAGCTGATCCACCACGCGGCGGCTCATCAGCCGGAAGTCGCCCACGTTGGCGGGGATGTGGATATTGGTGAGCCGGCCCATCAGGCGATAGAACATGGTGGCCGTGGCCAGTTTGATGGGCGTCTCGCCGGCGCGGTCGGACCGCACCCCATAGACCACGTCGAAGCCCTGACGCCACTGGGCGATCATGTCGGCCACCACTTCCGGCGGGTCCTGAAGATCGGCGTCAATGATCACGGTGCAGTCACCCTTCGCGTAGTCGATGCCTGCGCTGATGGCGATCTGGTGCCCGAAGTTTCTCGACAGCTTCAGCACGCGGATCCTGGGGTTCTGACGCGCGAATTCCGCCAGCCGCTGGTACGACCCGTCGTGGCTGCCGTCATCAATGAAGACGATCTCGTAGGTCATCCCCTCGAGCGCACCAAGCGCCTGAGTGGCACGGGCATGAAACGCGTCGATCGTCTCTATCTCGTTGAACACCGGAACGACGAGCGAGACCATGTGTCCGCGAGCCGTGTGACTAGTGGGCGCCATGCGTGAGCTCCAGTCGGCGGCCGTACTGCCAGATGCCGGCGGCCACGGCCAGGGTCAGGCCCAGCAGGAGCGTTGGCAGCCACCATGTGCCCAGCCACGTGCTGTCAGGCCTGGACGTGAGCGTCAGCACCCGGTACCAGGGTAACTGCGGTCCTTCAGCATAGAGCAGCTGCCACGATCGCATCACCGGCTCCCGGTAGACGGCGAGCACCCAGGCCTGCCCGATCGCCACGGCGGTGAGGCCGGCCTTGACGCGCCAGCCGAGCCGAATCCAGTGGTCGGCCAGGGCGAGCATCAGCAAGGGCACCAGGGGAAGCAGATAGCGAAACCCGCTGTTGAACTGCAGGCGCGAGTACTGGTTCGCTGAGGCGAAGAGCAGGAGGGCGACCCATGAGGCCCACACAAACCATCGTTCACGCGCCGGAAGAACCAGAGACGCGGGCGCGTAACGCCAGACGGGCACCACGGAGAGCAGGAGAATCGGCCCCCAGGCATACATCCCGAAGGATGGATCGAACAGGCTCTTGAAGAACAGGTCCGGCGCCGGGAGCGTGAACCCGCGCATACCCACGTTCACGTACTCGTTCTGGTGTGGCATCCAATGCTGGCCCGGCCAGAACGGATGGCCGTACATGGCCCACTGGCTGAAGAGCAGGAAGGCGATCGGCGGCAGGCTTCCTGCCACCATCACCAGCGATTCCCGAAACGACCGCTGCCACGATGCGGACGTGAGCCTGGGAATGAACAGGTAGGCGTACAGCAACGGCATGATGATGACACCGATGTAGTCGGTGGCGAGTGTCACGCCGGCAAAGAAGCCCGCCAGCGCGCGCCGGCGCACAGAGACCGGCCCCGGCTCGTGGTGGGCGAGCCAGAGCAACACAAATGATGCAAACATCGCGTACATCACGAACATGTTGTGGCCGAGGACCGTGGCCCGGTAGAACAACGGGGTGCCAAAGCCCAGCAGGAACGTCAACCATGTGGCCTGTGACGCATCCACCCCGCGCCGTCTGAGCACCCGGTAGAAGAACACGAGGAACAGCGCCGTGAGTGGTGCCATGAACAGGGCGGTTGTGATGAACGTGGCGGCGCCAAACCGCAGGTCGAGGCCGCGGGTCTTGACAAGGCGGAAGAAGTTCACGCTGTTGCGCCGCGTGGTCCGGTACTCCGCATCCGGCACGCCTTGTTCGGCCAGCCGCGCCTTGCTGTAGCGCTCGATCGCGTCAAGCACGGGATCACACAGAAACAGCGGCACCGCCGCCAGGGCAGACACAAGCACCTGGTTGCCGATGACCGAGTGCCCGTCGCGATGCACAAAAATATCGGGATGAAATCCCTGGTACTCGTCCACACGAAACGTGCCGTGTTCGGCGATGCTGAACGCCGGGTAGTGTTCCCTGACGACATTGGTGGCGAAGTGCACCGAGTACACGAGCCAGGCAATCAGGAAGATGCGCCAGGGCCGCGACGCCAGGAATGCCGGGGAGGCCACAGGCCTATGATAGCGCGAGGCTCTTGTTCCCCAGCGACGGGGCCACTACACTTTGCAGCGAAGCCGAGATGAAGGACGTGACCACTGAAGACGGCATCGCGCTGTGGTCCACACGCGCGGGCACCGAAGAGAAGCACGTGCCGTGGGGGTGGCTTGCGCTGCTCACGGCGCTCGCCGTGCTCCTGCGCGGAATCGGGCTCAACGCTGGCCTGTGGTACGACGAAATCCTGACAATGGTCGAGGGCGTGCGCGATCCGCTCTTCCAGATCGTCACAGTATTCCCCGGCAACAACCAGCACACCCTGTTTTCCGTGCTGGCACACCTGTCCATCAGCGCGTTTGGTGAACACCCGTGGAGCCTGAGGCTGCCGGCCCTGATGTTCGGCGCAGCAACGGTGCCGGTGCTCTACCTGTTTGCACGGCAATTTGCGACCCGCCGCGAAGCCCTGCTCGGCTGCCTCCTGCTGACGACCGCGTATCACCATGTCTGGTTCTCTCAGAATGCGCGCGGTTATTCCGCGCTGGCGTGTCTCACGCTGCTGAGCAGTTGGCTCCTGCTGCGGGTCCTGCGACACGGCAGGACGTCCGATGCCGTGTGGTACGGGGTTGCCGCGGCCCTCGGCGTCTACGCACACCTCACCATGGTGTTCCTCGTTGTGAGCCACGCAATCCTGTGTGCGGTTGCGGCGGGCCTGGCCGGCCGCGACGCCCCGATGTGGCGCAGAGGGCGCGTGGTCACCACCGCGATCGTGTTGGCCGCAGCGTTCACGCTGCTGCTGTACTCGCCGGTCATGTTGGACGTGAAACAGTTCTTTGTGGATCGCCCTGTCCAGGGGGTGGCGGCCACGCCCTCATGGGCCGCGCGCGAACTGATTCGGGGGTTGCAGATTGGGCTCGGCGCCGGTCTGGGTGCGCTCGCGGCAGCCGTGTTGTTCGCTGCCGGATTGTGGAGTTACCTCAGGCAGAGTCTCTTTGTCGTGGGTCTGTTCGTGCTGCCCGGCGTCGTCACGGTCGGCGCGGCTGTTGCGCTCGGACGGCCCCTCTACCCCCGGTTCGTGTTCTTTCTGATCGGCTTCGGCCTGTTGATTGCGGTGCGTGGCGCGCTGGAGATAGGACAGTGGTTCGGCCGCAGCCGGGCGCACGTCGCGGGCGCCGGCCTGGTTGTCGCGATGGCCGCCGTGTCGGTGGTGGCCCTGATTCCGAATTACCGGCTCCCGAAACAGGACTTCGAGGCCGCGTTGCGATTCGTCGAGGCGCAACGCACCGGCGACGACGTGATCGTGACCGTGGGACAGACCACCAGGGTCTATCGCGAGTTCTACCATCGAGGCTGGGAATCTGCGCCGTCCCTCGAGCAGTTTCAGAGCATCCGCGCGCGGGGCCAGCGCGTGTGGGTGGTTCACACCCTGGATCGCTACATTGAGGGCCGCACCCCGGACCTGATGCGCATGCTGCGGGCCGAGTGCGTGGTGCAGCAGGTGTTCCACGGAACAGTGGGTGATGGCGACGTCACTGTGTGCGTGGCCCCACCCGTCAACAATGAACACCGCGCCACGACCACCGCGCCATGACCACCGCGTTCCTTGAACGAACGCTCTTCCGGCTGCTTCCCGCAGGTGTTCTGCTCGTGGCCTTTGTGGGGCTCTGCGTGATGACCGGGACGGCCTGGCCCTGGGACCAGGTTGTGCACGAAGACGGCGTTCGGACCTTGCTTGCAACCGTCTTCTACGTCGAACACGGGACGAGGGAATTGTTGCCAGATGCGCTTCTGGCGCTCGCGGTGGCTGGCGCCGTCGGGTACTACTTCCCTCCTGTGCAATCGGCCGCCGCCGTCGACGCCTCACGCTCGCGGCGACGACTCGGATGGGTGGTGGCCGTCACGGTCGCCGTGATCGTCGGCGGCACGCTCTGGACCGAAGGCGTTCGGACTCTCGTCGACAATCTGTCCCAATCGCACACACGTGCCGGGGCGCCCCTGGCCTGGGGCGCGCATTGGCGCTATCACCTGATTGAACGATTCGCACAGATGATGCTGGCCTTCAGCACGGTCGGCGTCTTCTGGATGCTCCGCGGCAGACCGAGTCTCCAGGACGGCCAGCGACCCTTCCGCCTCTTCGGCATCGCCCTGGTCCTGTTCGTGGCCATCACCATCGTCTTTCGCCTCACGAGTGAGCCGTTTCGCGATCCGGCGTTCCTCGGACACCAACTCCGCGAGCTCTTCACGCATTCGCTCGTGACCCTGCCGCTCGCGCTGGGCACGTGCCTGGCCCTGGCGCGAAGATATTCACCAGGAAGCTCGGTCGCCTCGGCCGATTCCATCTGGCCCATCCTTGTCACAGGCGCCGCGGCCGTACTGAGCGGTGCGTTCCTGCTCGTGGCGTCGGTGTTGGCCGATGCCCAGTCGCACGGCCAAACCGAGGGACTTGCCGGGCTGCTCTTTCCGCACTTCGCGGAGCATGCGTTGGGCTACGTCCTCGTGCCGGTGCTGGCTGGTTGGATCTACCTGACGCCTCGAAAGCCCTAAGAGGGATCCTTCAGATCCTTCATGCCTCGTGTGAGCTCAACGACTAGTCTTCGACGACGTGGGACTCGAATGACTTCCGCGCGCGCGCCCATGCGGCGTGATCGAACGACCCGTCCGTGCCGAGCGAGTCCACCAGCGCGTACGCCATGGCCATGGTGTGATGCGTGTTGTCGTGGGCGAAGAGTCCCTGCCGCCCAAACGTGATCAGGCCATCGATGTCGCCGATCCAGTGGTCCAGCACATCGAGGGCCTCGCGGTAGCCTTTCGTATAGAGGGGATACGCGTGCGGCAGGCGCCGCGTCTGCACGTGACGCACCGGCGGCAGGGGGCCAAGGCCGGCCCGCACCAGGTCGCTCGCCACCAGCGCGCCAAGGGCCTCATCGGGCATCGACCACTCCGCATCGTCCTGCGCGCACGGCAACTCGGCGCAGAGCACCGTGCGGCCGGGCGCGGTTGTCAGCGAATAGTTTTTCGGTTCTGACAGACGGCTGATCCGGATGGCCGTCTCGGGAAAATAATGCGCGTCAAATTCGGTGAACTGCTCGGCGTCGAGCGTCAGATACACCAGGACCATCGACCGCTGCTGCAACCGTTGCGTGGCCGCCTGCGGGACCGCGGGTCCGTCCGTCCGCACCAGTCGCGCGAGCAAGGTGACCGGGATGGTTGAGAGCACATAGTCTGCCGGAAAAACTCGTGTCTCTCCGGCGATAGTGGCTTCGACCCCGCGAACGCGACCACCTTCGGCAATGACGCCGGTGACGGTGGTGTTGAGGTGTACGGCGCCGCCGGCGGATTCCGCCGCGTGATGAAGGGCGTCGCTGATCTGTCCGTACCCCTTGCGCGGATAAAAGAACCGGCCCGCTCCGGGGCGCTTCGGCATTCCCGGCAGCGCACTCATCACGCGCTTGACCATCTTGCCAAGGGATCCGCTGCCGACGCGGCGTTTGGCTTGCTCCGGATCCAGGGCCGTGGGGGAGAGCCCCCAGATTTTTTGGGCGTATGGAAAGTAGAAGTCGCGGCAGATCGTCCGGCCGAGTCCACGTTCGAGGATGGACGCGAAACTCGGCTCCCCTGAGGCTCCAGTGAACGGCTTCCGGATCGCATCCGCCAGCACGCCCGCGATGAACGCAGGGTGCACGTGCTGGATGAGATCAAACGGTTTCAGTGGAAAATGCACCCATCGCCCGCGCAGTCGAATGCGTCCGTGTCTCGGGCGGTCGAGCAGGTCGTTGCCGAGCAGCGCGCGAATGTCTGCCATCACCGCGGGGGGGCACACGGGATGAAGCCGGTGGCTGCCAAAATCAACAGGGATGCCTTCGATGACGAAACTGCCGGCATTGCCGCCCACCTGGCTTCCGCGTTCGAGCAACGTCACGTTGGTCCAGCCGCGCTGCGACAACTTGTAGGCACCGGCCAGGCCCGCAGGGCCGCCCCCGAGCACCACGAACGCCGGTCGATTGCGGTCTGCCATCAGGAGGGCTTCACCAGTGGGGCATCCGGGCGTACAGATCGCGGCACCATTTGCGTGACGATCAGTCCGACCACACCGGTGACGATGAGCACCGCCTGCCAGAGAATGCCCGACGCCAGGACGGCTTCGCGCGGCGCGCCATACGGCGCGAGCAACGTGACGAGCGCGGCCTCGCGGACGCCGATGCCGCCCAGACTGATGGGAAGCACAGCGATCAGTTTGGAGAGGGGCCAGGCCACAAACCAGGCGGGCACGTCGGTTGTCACGCCGACCTGCCGGGCCAGCCAGACGTTGGTCATCACAAAGGCCGACTGTACCACGAGCGAAATCACCACCGCGCCGAGGAGCGCCCCCTTCCGGGTCATAAGCGCTCTCACGGCCGCAGTGATCGTCGCGGCCAGGCCCGAGAAGCGCTGCAATCGCATGACCACCACACCCGCGACCAGCACAGAGACGGCTCCAGCCGCGAGCCACAGCCCGGTGTGTTGAATGACGCCACTCATGCCGGGAGGCACACCCGCAAACGGCAATGCCACAACCACGAGCACCAGGACGGTGCCGGTGTCAATCAGTCGGTCGGCAATGCTGGCAAACGTCACACGCGTGACGCCCACGAGCGGCGCCAGGTACGCGCCCCGCACGATGTCCCCACCCGCAAGCCCGGGCAAACCGAGGTTCGCCACCAGCCCGGCGTATTGTGCCCGGACGCACGCCGAGGTCAGCCCGGACGCCGGCCCGATCAGCAGCCGCAGCTTCATGGCGTTCAGGTAGTGACCAGCAAAAAACACCACGACGCTGGCCGACCACGTCCAGACGCTGGTCCGGCGCAGGGCGTCGAGTACGGCGTCGAGCGGAATGATGCTGAGCAAAATCGCCACGACGACCGCCGACACGCCGGCACGAATGACCCACCGGACCATTGGTCGCTCAGTCTTTCGGACGCCAGGGTGCCTGCATCTGCAGGCGCGAGATCATGTCGGCCAGCAGTCCCACCGACCAGATGGTGATGGCCGACAAAAATGCCATCACTGCGGTTTCGGAGAGGTTCCACAAATAAATGTCCTCGACGAGCTTGGCGACGCCAATCAGGAACACCACGCCGCCAATGGGGAGAAACACCTTGAGCGGATTGAACAGCACGATGGCTCGGACGACCAGCAGGATGAAGCTCACGAAATGGGACGGTCGAATCTTCGATTGGCCTGCCCGCTTCGCGTATGCCACCGGCTCAAACAGGACGTTGTGTCCGTTCGCCAGCATCGCGAGCGTAATCGTGCTCGTGAATGAGAACCCCGACGGGCACAGGTGCATGTAGCGCAGCAATGTCTCGCGCTTCATGACGCGCTGCCCCGAATTGAGATCCGGAATCCGGACGCCGACCAGGAAACCCGCAAGCCGATTGAGCAGCCACTTGCCTGGACGCCGGATCCAGGCCACGCCGACCGCGGTCAGGCGCCGCTCGCCCACCACCATGTCGGCGCCATCGAGCCTGGCGTACAACCGCGGCATCGCGTCGGGCTCATAAGACGCATCCGCGTCCATGATCATGATGGCGGGCGCTTCGGTGGCGAAGACTCCGGTCTTGAGCGCGGCGCCGTATCCGCGGTTCCACGTATGCGCGATGACGCGAACGCCAGCGGCAGCGGCCCGCGTGCCGGTGCCGTCTGTCGAGCCGTCATCGACGACGATGATTTCGCTCGATACCGCGAGGCGCGCTAGCACGTCGCGCACACGCGCCAGGGTGCCATCAATGCCGGCGGCTTCGTTGAATGCCGGCAGGATGACCGCCAACTCAGGCACGGGCTTCGAGATGTCCATTCAGATTACCTTCTGCCGCGAAAACGGCCAGTGTAGCCTACACCGTCACGACGGATCACCCCGAGGCGCGGAGGCGCCGAGGTTCTTGGGGATATACTGATCGTGTGCGTACCCTCGCCCTCGCCCTTGCACTGGTGACCAGCCCCATTGGGGCTGCGGTGTGCGAGATGGTGTGCGCCGTTCACGATGTGGCGGCACATTCCTCGGCCACGACGCCTCAAGCGACACCGGGAAGCCACCAGCAGCATGGCGGTGTGGCGCGCGTCGCTGCGCCGACGGCTCCTTCCGCGCAGCCGGCCGCAGTACCTTCGAGCCCAGATCGCCAAACCATCAGCACCGGTCTTGCTGAGTGCCTGCCGGCGTCAGGGCAACCCGCCAGCCTTCGCGCCGCGGTCTCCACCCGGCTGATCCTTTCGGCCTGCGCGGAAGTGGTTGCGGTCGCCCCCGCACTGTCGCCTGGTCCCGCACGGACGGGCGCGCCCCCGGTCTGGACCTCACCACCCCCGCCCCTTCGATCGACGATTCCTCTCCGCATCTGATTCGCGCCATCGCATTTACTGCGTTGAAGGACGAGGTGTGCCCGCACGTCGTCCGATGGCCGAGAGTTGCGGCCCGCGAGTTTCAGTGGAGACGGACCAATGACACGACGACCGAAGATGTGGATGACGACTGGAATATTGATGGCCGCAGCGATCGCGGGAGTCGCGGCACACGAGACGACCTTCAAGGGCACGGTAGCGGCTGCCGAGAAGGCCCGTGTCCAGGTGCGCACCATCGACGATAAGGGCAAGGTCTCGGACACACCGGAGTGGTTCGAGGTGACCGCGACCACCAAGGTGATGCGCGGCGACAAAGTGATGCCCTTCGCTGACGCTCAACCGAAAGTCGGCGAGCGGATTGTCGTCGTCGTGACGCACGGCGACGAGGCCGGGATCGAGTGGACCTGTCCGAGGCACTCGCATATTGCCGAGGACAAGGCGGGCAAGTGCCCGGTGTGTGCGATGACGCTGAAGGAGCGCGCGCGACCGGCCAAGGCCGCGCGGATTAACTTTGCGGCGCAATAACTGGGGCCGGCGCCTGCAGCCACGCTCAGGCACGACCGCCTCGCGACGACGGTGGTGGGTGATCGCGGGCTTCGGGGCCGTGACGCTGGGATTGGCTGTGACCACGCGCGGCATCGGGTTTTCGGTCAGGGGGGAGCCGTCAGGTGTCGAGGCCAGGCTGGCGTATGCCGTGCGCGGCTGGCTGATGCCGCCTGGCGCGAGGGCTGCAGCCAACGCCGTGGTGCTGACCCCGGAGGTCCTCGAGTCGGGCATGGCCCACTGGGCGGACCACTGCGCAACGTGCCACGCCAACGACGGCAGTGGAGACACCGCGATCGGACGGAGCCTGTATCCGCCTGCGCCCGATATGCGCCGCGGACGCTCGCAGCAGATGACAGACGGTGAACTGTTCTACGTCATTGAACGCGGCATTCCGTTCACCGGCATGCCGGCGTGGGGCACGGGTACGGCCGAAGGCGAGCGGTTGTCGTGGGAACTGGTGCGATTTATCCGGCACCTGCCGTCGTTGACGGCAAGCGATATCACGAAGATGGAGCAATTGAACCCGAAGAGCGCGCTGCGGCCCGATTTGGAGAAGCAGATGCGCGACTTCCTGAAAGGTGGCAGGTAACGGTCATGAGACGACGAATCCAGGTAGTGCAGGCAGCGGCAGGTGCGGCGGTGTTGGTGATGTTGGGTTCGGTCGCGGGGGCGCAGTCGCCCGACGCGCCGGACGTCAAGGTCATTACTGATCTGTTTGTGCAGTACGACCGCGCGTTTGTGGCGAAAGACGTGGATCAGCTGGCGGCGTTCTACCACCCGGACGTCACCGTCTACGAAGGTGGCGGCATCAATCCGGGATGGGCGGACTATCGTGACCGTCACCTTGGACCAGAACTCAAGGCGTTCAACAACCTGAAGTTCGAGCACATCAAGGTTGTGGTGCGTCTGGTCGGCACCGATGCGGCGTACGTGACGGCGGAGTACCTGCTTGATGCCACGGTGGATGCCAAGGAGATCCGATCGGGCGGACTGGCCACCTACGTGATGATCCGCGAAGGCGGCCGCTGGAAGATTCGTCACAGCCACACATCGTCGAAGCGGCGCGCGCCGGCAACGATCACCGTCACGTCGGGCAGCCCCGTAGGAACGCGGGTCGTCACGGCCGTGGCGCGCTGAGAACGAAATGAAAAAACGAGCTTTCGTACCACCCGCCGGCGGGCCGAGCCGTCGCGCGTTCGTCAAGGGCATGGCCGCCGGTGGTGTCCTGACAGGACTGGGCGCCTTTCGTGCTCCCCTGTGGGCACAGGCCGGGTCGCGGCAGGCCACAGGTGAACTGACGGGCACCACGTTCGATCTACGGATCGGCGAAACGCCGGTGGCGTTCACCAGTCGCACGCGCACGGCGATCACCGTGAACAGTTCGCTGCCAGCGCCGACATTGCGGTGGCGCGAAGGTGACCGCGTGACTCTTCGTGTGTCGAACGATCTGGCGCACGACGACACGTCCATCCACTGGCACGGCGTCCTGCTGCCCGCCAACATGGATGGTGTGCCGGGGCTGAGCTTTCACGGCATCCGTCCGGGCGAGACCTTCTCGTACCAGTTCGATGTGAAGCAGTCGGGGACGTACTGGTACCACAGCCATTCCGGGTTCCAGGAACAGTTGGGCCTGTACGGCGCGCTCATCATCGATCCGATCAGGCCTGCGCCGTTTGCGTACGACAGCGAGCACGTCATCGTGCTGTCGGACTGGACCGATGAGAACCCGGAGCGCGTGTTCGGCAAGTTGAAGAAGCAGTCGGACTACTACAACAGGAACAAACGCACGTTGGGCGATTTCTTCGCCGACGTGCGCAGGCAGGGCCTGGATGCGACGCTGGCGGATCGGAAGATGTGGGGCGAGATGCGGATGTCCCCGACAGACCTGGCCGATGTCACCGCCGCCACCTACACCTACCTCATGAATGGCACCGCGCCGGCCGGTAACTGGACCGGACTGTTCCGGCCGGGCGAGAAGGTGCGCCTGCGGTTCATCAACGGATCGGCCATGTCGTATTTCGACATCCGGATCCCGGGGCTGAAGATGACGGTGGTGGCGGCCGACGGGCAGTACGTGCATCCGGTCAGCGTGGATGAATTCCGGATCGCGGTGGCGGAAACCTTCGACGTCATCGTAGAGCCCGCAGGGCAGGAGGCGTTCACGATCTTTGCCCAGTCCATCGATCGATCCGGCTTCGCCGCCGGCACACTCGCCGTGCGGCACGGCCTGCGCGCTCCCGTGCCCGACCTCGATCGCCGGCAGTTGCTCACGACGACGGACATGGCCATGTCGCACGACGGGATGGCCGGACACGACATGTCGAAGATGGCCGCGGCCCCGGCCGCCGCGGGCGCCGCCGACCCGCACGCGGGCCATAACATGCCGGCGGCGCCAGCCGCCACCACCGCCGCAACCAACCCGGGGATGCAGATGCATCCCGAGAGCGAGCGTGGCAATCCGCTGGTCGATGGGCAAGCGATGAGTCCAATGGCGCGTTTGGACGACCCCGGCGTCGGGCTGCGTGACAACGGGAGGAAGGTGCTGACGTACGCGGATCTTCGCAGCCTCCTTGATGATCCGGATGGTCGTGATCCAAGCCGGACGATTGAGCTGCACTTGACCGGGCACATGGAAAAATTTGCGTGGTCGTTCGACGGCGTGAAGTTCGCGAGTGCCCAACCGCTGGAGCTGAAGTATGGCGAGCGGGTGCGCATTGTTCTGGTGAACGACACGATGATGTCGCACCCCATCCATCTGCACGGCATGTGGAGCGACGTGGAAAACGACGCCGGTGAGTTCCAGGTCCGCAAACACACGGTTGACATGCCCCCTGGGACGAGGCGCACCTATCGAGTCCGCGCCGACGCGCTTGGTCGCTGGGCCTTTCACTGTCACCTGCTGCTGCATATGGAAGCCGGCATGTTCCGGGAAGTGAAGGTGGTCGAATGAGTCGCGCCCTCGTCGCGTTCTTCGTGGTCGTCGTAACCGCAGTGTGTGCAGCAACGGCTGGCGGACAGACGCCGCCCCCACCACCACCGTCACCACCGCCGACCGAACAGGCGCCGCCGAAGCAACCCATTCCTCCGGTGACCGACGCCGATCGCGCCGCGGCATTCCCGCAAGGCATGGCCGGCCACAGCATGGGGGGCGAGGGCATCAACTTCATGGTGCTGTTTGATCGCGCCGAGTGGCAGGGCGGCCGCGCCGGCCATGCCCATTGGGACACCAAGACCTGGATTGGCGGCGACATCAATCGTCTCTGGATTCGCGCCGATGGCGAGACCGACGACGGCCGCATCGAACAGGCGTCAGGCGAGGTGCTGTGGGGGCACAGCTTCTCCCGATGGTGGGACGTGGTCGCTGGGGCGAGACAGGACTTCCGGCCCGGACCCGGACGGACCTGGGCGGCGGTCGGCCTGCAGGGGCTCGCGCCGTACTGGTTCGAGGTGGAGGCCACGGCCTATGTTGGCGAGGGCGGCCGCACGCGGCTTCGGCTCGAGGTCGAATACGAACTGTTGCTGACCAACAAGCTGATTCTCCAGCCGGTCGTCGAGGTCGAGGCGTTCGGCAAAGCCGATCGCGCGCGCGGCATCGGCGCAGGCCTGTCCTCGCTCGAGACCGGTCTGCGGCTGCGCTATGAACTCAGGCGCGAGCTGGCGCCGTACGTCGGCGTGACATGGGATCGGAAACTGTTCGGGACTGCGGATCTGGCGCGGGCCGCGGGCCAGAACGCCGGCGCCGGCCGGCTGACGTTCGGGCTCAGGACGTGGTTTTAGACTGTGTATCGCCCGCGGGCCGAAGGGCATGAAGGCCCCCTCCGCACCCCTCGCAACGGTTCGCACATCAAGGTTGGACGGCGAACGGGCGTGCCAATCAATGGCCGCAGTCGTTCCACAGGTGGATGACAGGCTCATCCAGACCATGGTCATAGCCCACGATGCTGACGGATGCTGGGACCAGATAAAAATGGCGTCCTTCCCGGGCAGCCAGGCCCAGCCAGCGAGCGGCGAGGACGCGCAAGAGATCGCGATGGGCGAACAGCAGGACGTTGCCCGGACACGATCGCACTCGGCCGATCACACGATCCGCACGGACGCCGACGTCGTCGGCAGTTTCCCCGCCCGGGCATCCGTCCTGGAATCGGCGCCAGCCGGGGCGCTCCGCCTGAATGTCGGCCGTGCGCCGGCCCTCGTAGGCGCCGTAGTCCCATTCCTGTAGATCGGGATCGGCCTCGCTCCGGTCACCAAAACCCGCCAGGTCCGCCGTCCGTTGCGCGCGCTGCAGCGGACTGCTGAACACCTTGGCAAAGCGCAGGTCCCTCAGCCGCGCCGCGAGCCCCTGCGCGTCGCGCTCGCCCTGTTCCGTGAGCGGAATGTCGGTGCGGCCGGTCGCCTGGCCGCTGATCGTCCAGGCGGTCTCTCCATGCCGGACGAGATACACCCGTGGAAGGGAATCACCCGGCATTCCATCTCCAATTCCGGATCTCCGGCATGTCGTCGCCGTATTCGCGGATGTAGCGCTTGTGCTCGATCAGCGTGTCGCGAAGAAGCTGTGTGACGTGCGCGGCTCGGGAACCCAAACCGGGGACGCGTGCGATGACGTCGCCGGCCAGGTGGAACCGATCGAGATCGTTGAGCACCGTCATGTCGAAGGGCGTGGTGGTGGTGCCCTCCTCCTTGTACCCGCGTACATGAAGGTTCGCGTGGTTGGTGCGACGATACGTGAGGCGGTGAATCAGCGGCGGATAGCCGTGAAACGCAAAAATAACAGGCTTGTCCCGAGTGAAGAGCGCATCGAAGGCTTCGTCGCTGAGTCCATGCGGATGTTCGCGCTCCGGCTGGAGCGTCATCAGGTCCACGACATTGATCACACGGATCTTCAGATCGGGCACGTGCTGTCGCAGAATCTTGACCGCCGCCAATGTCTCCAGTGTGGGCACATCGCCCGCGCAGGCCATCACCACGTCCGGCTCACCACCCTCGTCGTTGCTGGCCCAGGACCAGACGCCGAGACCGGCCGAGCAGTGCGTGATCGCGGCATCCATGTCCAGCCACTGAAGTTCCGGCTGTTTGCCCGCAATGATGACATTGACGTAGTGACGGCTACGCAGGCAATGGTCGGTCACCGACAGCAAGGTGTTGGCGTCGGGCGGGAGATACACGCGGACGATGTCTGCCTTCTTATTCACGACGAGGTCGATGAAGCCGGGGTCCTGGTGGGTAAAGCCGTTGTGATCCTGCCGCCACACATGTGAGGTGAGCAGATAGTTCAACGAGGCAATGGGCCGTCGCCACGCAATGTCACGGGTGACCTTGAGCCATTTGGCGTGCTGATTGAACATCGAATCCACAATGTGAATGAACGCTTCGTAGCAGGAGAACAGGCCGTGCCGTCCCGTCAGGAGATAGCCCTCCAGCCACCCCTGGCACAGATGTTCGCTCAGCACTTCCATCACCCGGCCGTCGGGCGAGATGTGATCGTCGGTGTTCCATATCTGGGCGGTTGAGACGCGCTCGGTGACGTCGAAGACGGCCGTCAGCCGATTCGAGGCCGTCTCGTCTGGACCCATGACGCGAAAATTGCGGCTCTCCCAGTTCAGCGTGATGACGTCCCGAATCAACGCGCCCATGATGCGGGTGGCTTCCGCCACCACGGTGCCGGGGTGAGGAACGGCAACCGCGTAGTCTCGAAAGTTCGGCATCTTCAGGTCGTGAAGCAGCAGTCCGCCGTTTGCATGTGGATTGGCTCCCATCCGCCGGTGCCCGATGGGCGCCAACTCGGCGAGTTCGGGCATGAGTGACCCGTTCTGGTCGAACAACTCGTCGGGCCGATAACTCTTCATCCACTGCTCGAGCATCTTCAGATGTTCGGGTTTGGTGGCCAGTTCCGCGAGGGGTACCTGGTGCGACCGCCACGTCCCTTCGATCTGGAGCCCGTCCACGATCGTGGGCCCCGTCCATCCCTTGGGCGTGCGGAAAATAATCATCGGCCACCGCGGCCGCGTGCTGAAGCCCTGCGTGCGGGCCGTCGTCTGGATCTCCTTGATCTCGGCGACGATGGTGTCGAGCGTGGCAGCCAGGATCTGGTGGACCTCGTCGGGGTTGCTGCCTTCGACGATGTACGGCGTGTAGCCGTACCCGCGCATCAACTGATCCAATTCCTCGGGAGTAATGCGCGCGAGCACCGTGGGGTTGGCGATCTTGTAGCCGTTCAGGTGGAGAATTGGGAGCACTGCGCCGTCATGCACGGGGTTCAGGAACTTGTTCGAGTGCCAGCTCGCGGCCAGCGCGCCGGTTTCTGCCTCGCCATCACCGATGACACACGCCACGATCAGATCGGGATTGTCGAATGCGGCGCCGTAGGCATGCGCCAGGGAATACCCGAGCTCGCCGCCCTCGTTGATCGAACCAGGCGTCTCTGGCGCCACATGACTCGGGATGCCGCCGGGAAATGAGAACTGGGTGAACAGGCGTGTGAGGCCCTGTTCGTCGCGAGTGATGTTCGGATAGAGCTCGGTGTAGGTGCCCTCCAGATACGTGTTGGCCACCAGACCGGGCCCTCCGTGTCCGGGCCCGGTGACGTAGATCATGTTGAGATCGTGCTGCGTGATGATCCGGTTGAGGTGGACGTAGAGGAAATTCAACCCCGGCGTCGTGCCCCAGTGGCCCAGCAGCCGCGGCTTGACGTGGTCGAGCGTCAACGGTGTCTTGAGCAGGGGATTGTCGTACAGATAAATCTGACCGACCGAGAGGTAATTGGCGGCCCGCCAATAGGCGTTCATCTTCTGAAGCAGTTCCGGAGACAGCGGTGTGTTCATTTGGTTCCTTGCGCCAACACCCGGCTTACGGTGTTCGCGATCATCAGCTCTTCGTCGGTCGGGATCACGCGCACATCGACCCGACTCGCATCGCCTGAAATCACTGGATCGTTGCGGTCGTTTGCGGTGTGGCCTATTTCGATGCCGAGAAAACCGAGGCCCTCGCAGATACGCGCGCGAATCACGGGTACGTTCTCGCCGATGCCGCCGGCAAACACGATCGTGTCGAGCCCGCCGATCGCTGCGGCATATGCGCCGATCCATTTCTTGACCTGATAGCAGAAGAGCGCAATCGCTTCCGCAGCTCGCACATCGTCGCCTTCGCGAGCCAGAAGATCGCGCACGTCGGAACTCGTCTCCGAGACGCCGAGTAGTCCCGACTCGTGGTTGACCATGTGATGAAACTGCTCGGCGGTCATGTGTTCTGCCTGCGCGAGATACCAAATCAGTCCCGGATCCAGATCGCCGGAACGTGTGCTCATCGGCACGCCTGCCGCCGGTGTAAAGCCCATGCTGGTGTCCATGCTCTTGCCGCCGCGCACCGCGGCCAGGCTCGACCCGTTTCCCAGGTGGGCCAGGATCACTCGGCCCTGGGCAGCCTGGGCGCCAGCCACGCGCGCCAGTTCCTCCATGAGAAACGCATAGGACAGCCCGTGAAAGCCGTAGCGCTCCACGCCCATCGCCTCAAAACGTCTGGGAATCGGGACGATCCTGGCCACTCGCGGCATGTCGCGATGAAAGGTGGTGTCGAAGCACACGATCTGCGGCACATCGGGAAGGCGTTCGCGACACAGATCGATCAGGGCGATCTGGGCCGGCAGGTGCTCCGGCGCGAAGGCGCTCGTCGCACGCAACGCGTTCAGCAGTGGTGTGGTGACACGTTGCGGCTCCCGGTAGTCGGCTCCGCCGTTGACGATGCGATGGCCCACCGCGCGAATCGATGCGAGCCCGATGTGCTGTTCGAGCCACTCGAGCAGGACACCTGCCGCCGAACGATGATCGAGGCTTCCTATGCCGCGTGTATCTCGTTGCTTCCGAACAGGATCATCAAACGTCAGTGTGGTCCCGTCCGAGCCGACGCGGTCGATCTTGCCGTGCAGGCGTCGCGTCGGTGGGTCGCCCGGCTGATAGGCGGCGAACCTGATGCTTGACGAGCCGACGTTGAGCGCCAGGACGGAGGGCATCGGCTGTGTCACGAGATGACACGTTCCTCGTGCAACCGCGCTCTGTTCGCCGTTGTTCGCTGCACGACCTTGACCAGTTCCACGACCGCTACCGGGGTCAGGGAGCAGGAAACGATCACTGCCCAGTCTGCGGTGGTGGGCGGGAGGGTCTGAAGGACGGTTTGCAGGAGCGGTACGTACACCGCTGCCCCCTGCAGGAGCAGGCACACCAGCACCGCGCCCCAGAGCCAGCCGTTCGTGAACAAGCGGGCGCTGAACGCCGACCGGCGCTGGGAGCGTGCGTTGAAGGCGTGAAAGACCTGGGCCAGGGCCAGCGTCATGAACGCCATCGTGACCGCGTGACGGGAGCCGTCGACGTCACTCCCATACCAGCGCAAGCCGATGAAGAAGGCCAGCAGTGTGACCCCGGCGAGCAGCGCGCCTTGCCAGACGATCAGGCCTATGAAATGCGGGGGGAGCAAGGACTCCTTCGGGTCTCGCGGCGCCTGCTTCATCAGGCCAGGGGCCGATGACTCCAGCGCCAGGGCCAGGGCGGGGAAGATGTCCGTGATCATATTGAGCCACAAAATCTGCAGGGGCCCCAGCGGAAGGGGCCAGCCGATCATGATCGCGATGAATACCGTCAGGATCTCTGCAAAGTTGCAGGAGAACAGGTAGTGAACGAACCGGAGGATGTTGGCATAAATAATACGCCCCTGTTCGATGGCGCCGACGATGGTGGCGAAGTTATCGTCGGTGATGACCATGTCGGCGGTTTCCTTGGCGACCTCGGTGCCCTTGATGCCCATGGCCACGCCGATGTCCGCCTTCTTCAAGGCTGGCGCGTCGTTCACGCCGTCGCCAGTCATGGCGACGATGTGCCCCTGATCCTGCAGCGCTTCGACGATCTGGAGCTTGTGCTTGGGTGAGACCCGGGCAAAGACGCCGGCCTCGGCCACGGTCCGTTGCCAGCCTGCGGCGTCAAGGTCGGTCAACTCGCGGGCATGCACGGTCCGTAAGGGACGGTCCTGCGGGTCGCGGTCGATCCCCAGTTGGCGAGCGATCTCGGCGGCGGTCGGCTGCTGGTCGCCGGTGATCATCACCGTACGAATGCCAGCCTCTCGACAGGTCGCGATGGCGGCCTTGGCTTCGTCGCGGAGCGGGTCAAACATGCCGGCCAGGCCGACGAAGATCAGATTGTGGGTGAGGTCACCCTCGTTGTAGCCCTCCGGCAACTCGCGGTAGGCCAAACCGAGGACGCGCAGCGCGGTGCCGGCCAGCTGCTGGTTCATGTCCTGCCATCGCTGGCGATCGGCCGGCGTGAGGGGCATCACGCCCGCTGCCCGGACCTCGGAGGTGCTCGCGGCGAGCAACGTCGCGGGTGCGCCTTTGACAAAGGCCACCGTCCGGCCTTGCGGCGTGTGATGCACGGTGACCATGCGCTTGCTGCTGCTGTCAAAGGGCACCTCGCCGATACGCGGAAAATCGGGTTCGAGGGCGGCAGGGCTCATGCCCGCCTTTTCCGCCGCGACGATCAAGGCCGCTTCGGTCGGGTCACCGAGCACGGTGTCGCGGCCGTCGGTGCGCTCCACTCTGGCATCGTTGCACAAGGCGCCGATGCGCAGGGCCAGGGCGAGGTGCTCGTCGGCACGCGGGTCCACAGGCTGGCCGTCGGCCTGAAACGTGCCGACCGGCGCATACCCCGTGCCGGTCACGTCAATGCGTCGCTGGTCCAGCACGAAGGCGCGCACGGTCATTTCATTCCTGGTCAGCGTGCCCGTTTTATCCGTGCAGATGACGGTGGTGGAGCCCAGGGTCTCGACCGCAGGGAGCCGGCGGACGAGTGCCCGCATACGGGCCATGCGCTGCATCCCGAGCGCAAGGGTCATGGTGACCACGGCGGGCAGCCCCTCGGGCACCGCCGCGATGGCCAGCGAGATGCCGACTTCCAGCATGTACAGGAAGCTGTTTCCGCGGAGCCAGCCCGCCAAGACAATGACGGCGCACAGCCCCAACACGATCACGATGAGCAGGCGACCGAGTCGTGCCAGCTTTTGTTCGAGCGGGGTCGCGCGGGTGGTCGCCTCGTCGACCAGAATGCCGATCTTGCCCATCTCCGTCTGCGCGCTCGTGGCGGTGACCAGGAGCCGGCCGCGGCCGTCCGTGATCGTCGTGCCCATGAACGCCATGTTGAGCCGGTCTCCCAGGGCCGCGTCCTGGTCGGGGAGCGGGTCGGTAGCCTTGGTCACCGCCTGCGACTCTCCCGTCAGCGCGGCCTCCTCGATCTGCAGTCGCGCACTCTCGACGATCCGGCCATCGGCCGGCACCCGCGCGCCCGCGGCAAGGATGATCAGATCGCCCGGGACCAGCTCCGCCGCAGGGATCTCGCGTTGCGCGCCCTCGCGGACCACATGGGCGACCGCTACCGTCTGTTTCTGCAGAGCGGATAACGTCCGCTCCGCTTTCCATTCCGTCAAGAAGCCGATGGCGGCGTTGAGCACGATGACCACCAGGATCGCGCCGGCCTCGATGGTCTCGCCCAGCGCGAAGGCGACCGCAGTGGCCGCGACCAGCAGTGCCACGATGAGGCTTCTGAACTGATGCACAAAGATGGTCAAGGCCGATCGCCCGCGCGCCTGGACCAGGGTATTGGGGCCATGCTGCGCGAGCCTCCGAGACGCCTCGGCGTCTGTCAACCCTGCCGTCACGTCGGACTGCAGACGCTGGACGGTCTCGTCAATCTGGAGTGTGTGCCACGCCTCCGCCTGCCCTGGAGAAGTGCGTCCGTGCTCGGATTGTGCGGGAGGCACAGGCGGCACGTCGGGTGCTGTGTGGCCGTCGTGGCCGTCGTGGGCGTCGTGGGCGTCGCCCGAGGAAGCGGCGGCGGCCGCAGGCGTGGCGGACTCATATCCCCGTTGGCGCACGGCCGACCTGATGTCGGCGATCTCGAGTCGGGTTTCGTCGTAGCGCACGGTGGCGCGTTTCGCAGCGTAGTTGACGGTCACGCTGTCGACACCGGGCACCTCGCCAATCCGTCGTTCCACCTCGTCCACGCTCAAGACCGACAGCATGTCGCGCACGTCCATCACACTGGTTTTCATCGCGACGCCTTACCATCCATGCCCGACGGGAGGGAGGGCCGCATCGTCGCAGCCTTCGCAATCGTGGCTACGCCGTGACAGGGCGGTGGATTCGCGTGTGCCTGCCGCAGGTCACCGCCGAGCGTCACTTGGTAATGCCTGCGAGTTTGGTCCGCTTGAGCAGCAGGGCATTGATCGCGACGACCGCGGAACTGCCCGACATCGACAGCGCTGCGACCGCGGGGCTGAGCACGAACGGGTAGAGGACACCTGCGGCGAGCGGAAACGCGATCACGTTGTAGCCCACCGCCCACCACAGATTCTGGTGCATCTTGCGCAAGGTTGCGCGCGACAATTCGATCGCGGTCACGATGTCGTACGGATCGCTTTTCATCAGCACGACATCCGCGCTTTCCATCGCCACGTCCGTGCCGGCGCCGATCGCAAAGCCCACGTTCGCCTGGGTCAGTGCGGGCGCGTCGTTGACGCCGTCGCCGACCATCCCGACCTTCTTGCCTGTGGCCTGCAACTCTTTCACTTTCGCGGCCTTCTGGTCCGGCAGCACGTCGGCCAGCACGCTCTCAATGCCGAGATCCGCAGCGATACGTTTGGCGGTGCCGGCGTTGTCGCCGGTCAGCATGACCACCTCGATACCTTGCTCGCGCAGCTTTGCCACGGCGGCCTTGGCGGTGGGCCTCGCCGCGTCGGCGATGGCGATGAGCCCGATCACGCGGGCGTTCTGGGCCACGTGAACCACGGTTCGACCTTCGCCCTGCAGCCGGGCGGCATCAGCCTCCAGTGCACCCAGCGCGAGCTTCTGCGTATCCATCAGCAGACGGTTGCCGAGCAAGACCGTGCCGCCGGCGGTTTCTGCTTGCGCGCCCATGCCATCGATGCTTTTGAAACCCGTTGGCGCGACGACGGAAAGCTGTGAGGCCCGGCGCAGGATGGCTTGCGCGAGCGGGTGGGCAGACCCCTGTTCAACGGCCGCGGCCGCCAGCAGCAGCACGTCTTCGGTGATGCCTTCGGCCGTCACCATCGCCACGACTTCCGGTTTGCCGATGGTGAGCGTGCCGGTCTTGTCGAAAATGATGACGTCGAGCTTGGTGGCGTCTTCCAGCGCCGAGGCATTTTTGAACAGGATGCCGTTCATGGCGCCCAGACCCGTCCCCACCATGACCGCCATGGGCGTGGCGAGTCCCAGTGCATCCGGGCAGGCGATGACAAAGACCGTGATGGTCAGCGTGACCGCGAACAACAGCGACTGTCCGATCCACCAGAACCACACCGCAAAGGTCGCAAGACCGGTGACGATCGCCGCAATGACCAGCCACTGGGCGGCCTTGTCGGCGAGCAATTGCGCTGGGGCCTTGGAGTTCTGCGCCTCCTGCACCAGCGTGACGATCTGCGCCAGCGCCGTGTCGGCGCCGACCTTGGTGGCCTTGTAGCGAAAGCTGCCGCTGGTGTTGATCGTCGCGCCGATCACCGTGGCGCCAGGGCCCTTCTGGACCGGCATCGATTCGCCGGTCAGCATCGACTCGTCAACCAGCGACTCACCGTCCTGCACGGTGCCATCGACCGGAATCTTGTTGCCCGGCCGGATCACCACGATGTCCCCGGCCACCACGTCAGCGGTGGGCACCTCCACCTCGGCGCCCTCGCGAATGACGTTGGCCTTTGGCGGCGCAAGATCCATGAGCGCCGTAATTGCCGTCGAGGCGCCGGCGCGGGCGCGCATTTCCAGCCAGTGGCCGAGCAGGATGAACACCAGCAACACGGCGACGGCCTCGAAGAACTGATCGCTCTCGAAAAAGAACGTCGCGCCGACGCTGAACAGGTATCCCGTGCCCACCGAGAGCACGACCAGCACCGCCATATTGAGCACGCCGTTCCTGAGCGCGCGCCAGGCGGCGACGAAGAACGGCCAACTCGGATACAGGACGGCGGCACTGGCGAGGAAGAACAGCCACAGGTTGAGCTCGAGGCCAAATGGCGGAGCAGGCGGCGCGAACATCCCCCCCATGGGCGCGTAGACAAAAATCGGCACGCTGAACGCGAGGCAGATCCAGAATCGGTTGCGCATGTCGCGGACCATGGCCGCCAGGTCCTTGCCACCGCCATGACCCATCTCATGCGCCATGTCCGCTGACTTGGCCGGCTTCCCGTCAGGCGCCGCGTGCCCTTTGTGAGCGCCGGCTGCAGGCGCTGATGGCGCAGCGTCAGGCGGGGGAGCCGCGGCAGGCGTTGCGTTCGGCGCAGCCGCGGACGCAGGAGCGGCGGCGGGTGCGGCGGACTCATACGCGCGTTGGCGCACGGCCGACTTGATATCGCCGACCTCGAGCCGGGTTTCGTCGTAGCGCACGGTGGCGCTGCCCGCTGCGTAATTCACCGTCACGCTTTCGACGCCCGGCACCTCGCCGACCCGCCTCTCCGCTTCGTCCACGCTCAAGACGGACAGCATGTCGTGGACGTCGATCACGCTCGTTTTCATCGCGCCTCCCTTCACATCAGCCCAAGGCAGGGCAGTGTCGACCTAGTGTGTGTGCGGCGGCGTCTTGTCGTGTTGTGCCTCGTCCGCATGATCTCCGGGCGTGGCGGCAGAGGCTGACGGGGCAAATTTCGGCGCGGGAGGCGTGGGAGGCGTGGGAGGCGTGGGCGCTGGAGTGGAAGGGGAAGGCTTCGGTGGTGGTGTCGGCGCCGCTGTGTCTGGTTCGGCCGATGGTGCGGCAGACTCATACCCGCGTTGGCGCACGGCCGACTTGATATCGGCGACCTCCAGCCGGGTTTCGTCGTAGCGCACGGTGGCGCTTTCCGCAGCAAAGTTCACCGTGACACTTTCGACACCCGGCACCTCGCCAATCCGCTTTTCGACTTCATCCGCACTCCATACCGAGAGCATGTCGTGCACGTTGATAACGCTCGTTTTCATTGCTACCCTCACTGAGTTCGGCGACAAATCGTGTTCTGTCCACGACTGAAGATCACGAGTGCCTGAGCGTGAAGGGCACGTCTCGTGACGTTGACCTTTACCGACTCTCCAGGCGATGGGCATCAACGATGCCGCAACACCCTCCCGCGTCGTCGACGACGGGCAGACTCGTGGCACGGTGTTCGTGCAATGTCCGGCGTGCCTGTTCAACCGGATCCTGTCCACCGCAGCACGCGGATGCGGGCCGCATGATCTCGGTGACAGGGACATCCGACGCCTGTCGGTCGTCAGCCGCTACGCCGCAACAGACGTCGCGTTCGGTGACCACGCCCACGAATTTACGGGTGTTCGAATCCTCGACGACTGGCGCGCAGCCGAAGCCCGATGTGCGCATGGCGCGTGCGGCGTGCGCAGCCGTGTCTTTCGGCGTACAGCACGACGAGGTCTCGATCGGTTCCATCACGTCACTACAGCAACTCATCTGTGCTCCCTATAGAAATATCGATTGTCTCGTGTTGCCTCATCAGGCATCAGCAGGAACCGCTCCTTCATGCGAGGGCCGAGGCGACTCGTCGAAGCCGCGTGTCGGCTTCATCAACGATCGGCGTGAGGGCAGGAGTCTTGACCAGCGTGAACATCGACCGCGGGTCCGCAATCGACACGATGACACCGCCTTGTGGTGCCTCTTGCACGACCACGTTGCACGGCAGGAGCAGCCCGATTTGCGGGTCAACGGTGAGCGCCTGGTGCGCGAGGGACGGATTGCAGGCGCCGAGGATCATGTATCGTCGAAAGTCGACGTCCAGCTTCTTCTTTAGAGTGTCCTTCACGTCGATCTGCGTCAGGACACCGAACCCCTCTCGCTTGAGGGCGACGGTCACCTTCTCGACCGCTTCCTCAAAGGTCGCGTGCGCAAGATGTCGTTCGAACCCGTACGGGACAGCTATCGCCACCCCATCATCCCTCCCCACCCACGCATCGCGCCGCCGCCGAAGACCAGGAACAGTGCGACGATGACGACAAGTGCGACGACGACAACGACGACCGTGGTGTCTGCTTTCATCAACGTCAGTCCTACGTGCCGATCATCGGCATCGTTCCGGGTGGACTCATCGAGGAGTTGCCGTTAGAGGCCGCCCTTATGTTTCATCATCATCGGGCACATGGCCATGGAGTCTTTGCCCTCCTGCATGTGTTCCATCATGTGGGTCATCATGCCTTCGTGCATCTTCATCATCCCGTCGCGCATCATCCCGCGTTGCGCAACCATTTCGGTGACCACGACCGCAGTCGCGGTCGTCTTCGCCGCGCCGGACGCGACGTTCATCTTGGCGACGAGGCCATCAAGCCGCTGATCGGCGGTCTTCATCTCAGCCATCATCTTGTCGTGCCCGGCCATCATGGCCTGACACTTGGCCGCCATCGCGGGCTGCGGTGTCATGGCGTGGGTCATTGTCTGGGGCATCTGGGTCTGCGGGGGCTGCGCCGTGGTCTGTGCCGCGAGGCCGGCGGAGGCCCCGATGACCAACGCTGCACAACTGACGGCCGCCGCTCTCACGAGTGTTTCAAGTGTCATTGGTGTCTCCTGCTGGATGTGCTTCAACCACACAAGGATGGCAGAAGTCTGCAGCGCCCTTTGTTCACTATGAGACACAGTGTCGCGAGTCAGCGAGTCTGCCCGATGAGTGACTGCTACCTCGAGCAATAAAGGAGCCGCCAGGCGCGAGCAATAGTTGACTGAGGGAGACCGCCCGAATGGACAAAGCACTCGAAACGCAGCTCGCCAATATTCAGAAACGCACCTGAAACTCGGGCCCAAAAGCGGCTCTCCGGCCGATTCACGACCAGGTCATGGCCGAGGTGTCCAGGTTCGGTCCGTTCGAGATCGCCCCGAAGAAGACCTACCTCAGTCTTCGCTGCAAGAAGCAGTTCGCCATGGTCGGCCCGGCGACCAATACCCGTGTTGAGGTCGGGATGAACATGAAGGGCGTCAAGGGCACAGCGCGCCTGGAAGCGCTGAAGCCGGGCGGGGATGTGCCAGTAACAGCGAACTTCTTGCGTGAATCCGGCGCGCGTACGACGAGTCGGCGTAAGACGCCCGCGTGGTGAGATCGCGCTATTGGCCGAAGGCGTAGAGGCGACCGTCTCCGTCACCGATGATGACGCGCCGGTCTGCGACGGCGGGGGAAGCTGTGAAGGGCGCGGCGGCATTGAACTCCCAGAGCTTCTTCCCCGAGGCGAGGTCGAGGACGTAGAGCTTGCCATCGCTGGAGCCGATGATGACGCGGGTGCCGGCGATGGCCGGCGACGACTCCACGCGCGCACGCGTTGTGAAAGACCAACGTTGTTTCCCGGTGGCCATGTCGATGGCGCGCACGTGTTTGTCGCGCCCGCCGAGCACCATCGTGCCCCCGCCGGCGGTGACGCTCAGGGCCGCCGACGAATAAAACGGGAACTGGCGGTCGGGATCGAGGAATCGCCATTTCACTCGTTTCGCCGCGATATCCACCGCCACGACTTCGTTGGCGAACGTCCCGTAATACGCCACGCCGGCGGCGATCGCCGGTGAGGCGGCCGTGTAGGCCTGTGTGCTCATCGACAGCACCTTCGTGCCGTCGCTGATACGCACGCCATGGAATACCTCGTCGCAGCCGCCGAAATACGCGACGCCGTTCCAGATGGCCGGCGTGGAGTGCACGGAGTTGTCCGTGCTCGCCTTCCAGAGGAACGCGCCCGTCGCGGCGTTCAGGCCGTAGAGGTGGCCGTCGTACGATCCAATCAACACGGTGCGACCGACGACGACCGGCGACGACTTGATTTCCGCGCCGGTCTTGTACGTCCAGCGCACTTTCCCTGTGGCCGCGTCCACCGCGTGAAACACCCCGGCCAGGTCGCCGATGTAAACCACACCATTGGCGACTGCGGGTGATGATTCGCCGATTCCCAGGTCGTCCGATGTGGCCCGGTACGACCACTTCTGTTTTCCGCTCGCGGCATCAATCGCCACCAGCGCGCCCGCCGACGTGCCCACGTAGGCCACGCCATCGACGACGGCAGCCGAAGATTCAATGGCCGAGCCCGCCTCATACGTCCACTGCAGGCGCAGGGCGGACGGCAGCGTGGACGTCGCCACGCCGGTCAAGGTGGAGGTGTTGCGAAATTGTGGCCACGAGGCCGTCGCCGGCTGAGACGAGCTGGCGAGCCAGTGGGGCGATGAGACCGCAGCGGCAAGAACAATCGCCGCCTGTGCGAGCCGACGACGCAGACGCCTTCGTGTCATTTATCGCTTCGCGCCGAGCTGAATCGCGAACAAATTATTGCGCGTCATGACGAACATCGCGCCGTTGGAGGTGACGACAGTGGAGTAGACCGAGCTGCCCATGTTCACTTCGTTCAGGACCTTTTTCTCACGACCGTGCTCGAAGACGGTGACGTCGCCGTCTTCGTCGCCCAGGTAGACCTTGCCGTCCACGATCATGGCCGAGCTCCACATGGCGGCGAACATATCGTGTACCCACACCGCCTGCCCGGTCTTGATGTCAATGCAGTGAAGGAAGCCGCTGAAGTCGGGGTAATACATCAGGCCGTCCTTGATAGCCGCCGTGGAGATCGACCGGCGGATCTTGTCGTATTGCCACAGGCGACCGCTCTGTGTGATGTCGCCGCGTTTGGTCGCATCAATCGCGTACAGATGGCCGATGCCTTCGCCGTGTTCGGGGTCCTGCCCGTTGGCGAGGTAGACCACGTCGCCCACAATCACCGGCGTGGCGATGATCTCGTTGCGGGTCTTCGGCCAGACCGAATCCTTGGGGTTCGTGTCGAACTCCCACAGTTTCTTGCCCGTGAGCGCCTCGTAGCCGCGCACCCAGCCGTCGCCCTGGCCGTGGACGACCTGGGCGACGCCGCCGATGGTGCCGACCGTGGGCGTGGACCACTGGCCGTGCAGGATCTTGTCGCCTGGCGACGCGTCCTCCCACACCAGTTTGCCGGTCGCGCGATCGAGCGCGATGATTGCCGGCGCGTTGGGTGACGGGATGTTCACATGGCTTTCGTCCTGCCCGTTGCCGGTGGAGACATACAGCAGGTTCTGGTAGAAGTTCGGCGATGAGTTGGCGAGGTTGTGCGGGAAGGCGCCGACCTCTTCCATCATGTCGTACTGCCAGATGACGTCCGGGTCGTGTTTGCCGGTGAGCGTTTCGGTCTTGAACTCGCCGTCGTTCTCGTTGTCGTGGAAGCCCTGGATGTCGGCGGCCACCACCACGCCACGGTTGGACACGAAATACGCGATCTCGCCAATGACGAGCGGCGATGACGCGATGCCCTGAAAGGGCCAGTCGTTCGCGCGTCCCGACGTCAGCTTCTCGTAGGTCGCCTGCCACATGAACTCGCCCGTCGCTTCGCGGAAGGCCATGAGCACGCCGCGATCACCGGCCTGCTTCGGGTCTCGCGTGGCTTCGTTGTTCGTGCCCACGAGCACCACGCCGCCGGCCACCACGGGGTTGCCGTAGCTCTGCGACCCGAGCGCCGCCACCCACTTGATGTTCTGGCCCGTCTTCACGTCCCAGGTCGAGGGCAGCCCTGTGGCGTCCGACACCATATTGCGATCGGGCGAGCCGCCCCACATGTGCCACTCAGTCACACCCTTGCCGGCACCAGACGAAGCGGTGGTCGCCACCAGTGCACACAACACGACGAGCGAAAGTTTCTTCATCACCAATTCCTACTGATTCCTGTAGACCTTGAAATTGTCAAAAAACACGTCGGAGATGCCGTCGCCATACAGGCCCGGCGCCCCGGATCGATGGGGAATGCGGTCCACCTTCTCGATCATCCACGCCGCCGGTTCTGGCTGGTCACGGGGCCAGACCTTGCCCTGTGCCAGGGTGGTGCCATCAGCCCGGTTCTCCACGCGCAGCTTCATCCGGTACCACGTGTCAACGGGCCACGTGACCTTCTCCACGCTGACCGTCATTTCGTCGGCCGCCTGCCACGGCTGCAGCTCAAGCTTCTGGTTGTTGCCAAACAGCATCAGCACGTAGCGCTGGTTGATGAGGCCCACGTCTCCGCGCTGCCTGCGCATCACGAGACCGCGCACATCGGCTTCAACGGTGTAGTCGGACCACTCCGGTCGTCCCATCATCAGCTTGGTGCGGCGACCCACGGTGTCGTCGCGTGGCCGCACCAGCACCCCGCTGCTTTCAAGCTCACGAGACTGGGCCTTCAAGTTTGAGGTCCACCATGCGGGCGTGGCCTTGAGGCCGTCAAAGTCGTACGACCAGGGCAATGGCGGAATCACGCGCACCCTGGCCTGCCCGGTGATGGGCCCGTCCGGTCCGGCCACCGCCGCCTTCACGTAACCCGCAGCCCCACCGCCCGGTGCCACGAACGTCCCGTCGGCTCCGATCGTTCCCGCGAGCTGGTCGGTGGTCCACTGCACTTCGCCCGCCCTGGCCTCGCGAATCCACACCCCGTTGGCATCAAAGAGCCGCACGGTGAAGGCGTGGGTGTCACCCGGATTGAGCAGCGCTTCGTAGGGGAACACCTGAACCGCAGCGACTGGAGCGGTCGACGCCGCTGGCTTGGCAGCCGCGGGTGCCGCACCGGCGGTGGTGCCCTGCTTCGGCCCGATGGCGTATACGTGCTCCATCGACGTCACATAGACGCGGCCGTTGGCCACCGCCGGTGACGCGAGGATGGGCTCGGGACTCCCGGCCGTTCCCAGAACATCCTCATCAAGGACTTCAACACCCGTGGCGCTCGGCCGGAGGATGTAGAACTTGCCGTTCTCCGTGCCGATGTACAGCTTGCCATCGGCGAGCGTCGGCGATCCCTTCTGCAACGTGCCCAGCGTCTTCTTCCAGAGTTCCTTGCCGGTGGTCAGATCGACCGCTGCGAGAATGGCGCCGTTATCCACGCCATACAGCCGGCTGCCATCCATCACGGGAGATGCAAACGTCGGCATGAAGCCATGGGTCTTCCACTTGATGGCCGCGCCCGTCAGCACGCCCTTGCCGGTGGCATCGACGGCCGCCAGCATCCCCATCTCGGTCGTATCGATGTTTTCCTCACCGTGCGCGATGTACACGGTGTTGTTACGAAACAGCGGGCTGTTGAGAATCGCGCGCTTGCTGACTTCCAGACTCCAGACCGGCTGGCCCGTGGTGACCTTGAGGCCGTGAAACACGCCGTCGGTGCCCCCGACGATGAGCTGACGCATGCCGTTGACGTCGGCCACGATCGGGCTCGAGTAGTTCGTGTCGTAGTGCCGCGTCTGCGGCGCGCTGATCCAGACCGTCTGCCCGGTCGTTTTGTCGAAGGCGAAGTAGCGGTTACCTGGCCGGCCCAGGTCGCCCCAACCCTGCAACAACGTGTTGAGGATCACCAACTGACCTTCGATGATCGGAGACGTGGTGCGGCCGCCGTGTGTGGTGATGGCGCCGTACTCTTCGGGCAGCGACCGCTTCCACAGGACCGTACCCTGCGGCGACAACGCCAGCAGTTCAGCGGAGACGGTGAACATGAAGATGTTGCCGCTCTGCCGATCGACGGCCGGCGACGCCCACGCGGCACGATTCTGAGGGACGTCGCTCAGGAATTGCGGGACCTTGTGCTCCCAGAGCACCCGGCCGGAGTTGGCGTCCACCGCCACCAGCCGCTCCTGCGTCAGCGAGATGTCCCCCACGGTCGTCGTCTGCAGGTAGAGGCGGTTGCCGAAAATGACCGGCGCGGAGCGCCCGCCAAAAGGCAATGTCCACGCGAGGTTCTCCCCGGCCGGCGACCATCGCGAGGGCAGGTTGGTTTCAGGCGACGTCCCGTCGCGAGATGGACCGCGCGATTCCGGCCAGTCACTGGCGACGAGCGCCGGCGCGAGGCCCGCCGCGAACAGCACGATGAGAAGTTTGCTTCGCATACGAGGGATTCCCCGACGTTATACCGCGCGGCAGACGCGGTCAATCAGACTACGGTCGGTCAACGTGCCGCCGCGCTGGGCAGACGTTCGCCGGCCTGGATGGCCACCGCCAGACGATTCTCGGATGGCGGCACCGGACAGACGTAGTTGACGTTGAACACGCAGAACGGGTGATATGCCCGGTTGAAGTCCAGGTCGTACAACGTTGTCGAGGTGCGATCGAGTTCCAGGTACCGGCCGCCCTTGTACGTCTCGGTGCCGCTTGTGAGGTCGCCAAACGGCACAAACAGTCGGGTGATCACGCGCGCGTCTTCGTCCGCGAATGCGGTCAGCGACAGGGTGGTGCCTTTCAGCGTAAACGTCAGCGTCCCCACGCGCTGCATCCGCCGCAACTCGGTTGTTGAGGTCGGCAGTTCGATGATGAGTCTTGGCGACCGGTTTTCTTTGAGCACGGCCGGCATCTGGTAGGCCGGGTCAATCGAATAGTAGGGCAGCCCGGTGAACGCGGCCTTGTCAGCGGGAAGCAGGGGCGAATCGGCGCCCGACTTGAACATGGCGTCCTTGCTGGCTCTCCACGCGAGGATGTCCTGATCGTGCGACCCGTCTTCCATAGGCTGCGGGCCGGACGTGCACGCGGCAAGCGCGGCCGCTGCAGTCAGGACGAAAATCAGGGAACGACGCACACGTCGATTCTACCGCGTAGCTCATCCATACGTAGCTCGGCCTGGGTCTCAAGGCCGAGGCGTCCTGCTACACAAAGATGTAGCCCTTCCGTTCGACGATCGCGTCCGCGAGGCGCCGGCGCGCTGCGACCGTGTCGACCGGGGTGATCTTCAGCAGGCGACGCAGCGCTGCCAGCATCGTGCGCTGGGTGTCGCCGGTGGTCATGGCCTGGATGGCGGTGCGCGCGGCGGCGTCCGCTCGCAGGCCGGCATCGTGGGTCAACACCGCCGACGCATCCGCGTGCAGCCGCGCCAGCGGCGAACCTGAGGCGGCCGCGTGTGTCGCGCGCAGCAGCGCGCTTTCGGCCATGAACGTGTCCATCATGATGTCTGATGCCAGCATCAGCACTTCCTGTTGCTCTTCGAGCGCGGCGCCATAGGTCTGCATGGCCAGGCCCAGCACCATGATGGCCGTCTTCTTCATGCCGGCCACAGAACCGGCAATCAAGTCCTCGGGCGCAACGCCGCTCGTGGCCGCGCCGGCCTGCGGCGTGAGCAGGTCGTCCTGCAACTTCTTCGCGGCCGCGATGAGCGGCACCCCGCCTTTGAGCGCGCGCTTGATGAGCATGCCGGGCACCAACAGCCGGTTGATTTCGTTGGTCCCTTCGAAGATCCGGTTGACCCGTGCGTCGCGATAGTGGCGTTCGGCTGGATAGTCACGCACAAATCCGTTGCCGCCATGAATCTGCACGTTCTCATCCAGCACGTAGTCGAGCATTTCGCTGCTGGCCACTTTCAGCAGTGACGCTTCGATCGCGAACTCCTCAAGCGCGGCCAGCGCCGCCGCCGGGGTACCCCCGGCGCGCGCGATCATGTCGTCGATGAGTCCGGTCGTGCGATAGAGCATGCTCTCCACGCCGTACGCCCGGGCGGTCATCTCCGCGAGTTTGTGTCGAATCGCGCCAAACGACGCGATGGGCTGACCGAACTGCCGTCGGGTGGTGGCGTACGTGGCCGCTTCGCGCATCACGAACTTGGCGCCGCCACTGCACATGCCGGCGAGTTTCAGACGCCCATAGTTCAGGACGTTGAACGCGATCTTGTGGCCCTTGCCGATCTCACCCAGCAGGTTCTCCGCCGGCACGCGCGCGTCCTGCAACAGCAGTGGCGCCGTGGACGAGCCGTGCAGGCCCATCTTGTGTTCTTCCTTGCCGGGCGAGACCCCGGGGAACGAGCGCTCGACGATGAACGCGGAGAACTGCTCGCCATCCACCTTGGCAAACACGATGTAGAGGTCGGCGAAACCGCCGTTGGTGATCCACATCTTCTCGCCGTTGAGCACCCACGAGCCGTCGGGCTGCCGGACGGCCTTTGTCCGCGCCCCCAGCGCATCCGACCCCGACCCCGATTCACTCAGGCAGTAGGCGCCGACCAGGTCGCCCGAGACGATGCCGGGCAGGTACTTCTGCTGTTGTGCCTCGCTGCCAAAACACAGGATCGGGATAATCGTCAGGCCCGTCTGCGCGCCGAACGTCGTGGAGAACGAGGCGCTGCCACCCATCCCTTCGCCGACCACCACGGCCGCCGCCTTGTCGAGGCCGATGCCGCCGAACGCCTCCGGCACGTCCGTCCCCAGCAGTCCCAGTGCGCCGGCGCGCTTCACAAGCGTCCTGGCCAGCGCCCAGTCCTTCTGCTCGAGGCGGTCGAGGGCCGGCAGGATCTCTTTCTCGACGAACTCCGCTGCCGTCTTTCCCATGAGCCGGTGTTCGTCGCTCAGCCCTTCGGGCGTCAGCACGTCGTGCGGGGCGGTGGCATCGAGCAACCAGTCGGCGCCCCGGCGAACAGCAGATGTCGTGGTCATGATGGCCTCAGGATGAAAGACGTTCGAAAACGGCGGCGGCGCCCATGCCCCCGCCCACACACATGGTGACCAGGCCGTACCGGCCCTGGCGGCGCCGCAGTTCATAGAGCAGGGACGTGGTCAAGCGAGCGCCCGTGCAGCCCAACGGGTGCCCAAGGGCAATCGCGCCGCCGTTGACATTCAGGCGGTCGGGATCCATCGGCAGTTCTTTTGTGCACGCCAGTACCTGTGCGGCGAAGGCTTCGTTGAGTTCCACCAGGTCGATGGCGTCGAGCGTCAGGCCGCATCGCGCCAGCACCTTGCGGATGGCAGGCACCGGTCCGATGCCGAACATCTCCGGTTTCACTCCGGCGGTGGCATAACCCACGAACCTCGCGAGTGGCGTCAACCCCAGCGCGTGCGCGCGGGACGCGCTCATGACGATGACCGCTGCGGCCGCATCGCTGGTCTGCGATGAGTTGCCGGCCGTGACCGTGCCCTGCACGTGGAAGGCCGGCCGCAGCGCGGCCAGCGCGGCCAGCGACGTGTCGCGCCGCGGTCCTTCATCGGTGCTGATGGTCACGGTCCCCGTGAGCGTGCGCACCTCGACCGGCAGGATCTCCTCGGCGAATCGACCCGCGTCAATGGCGGCGATCGCGCGGGTGTGGCTCAGGAGCGCGAAGGCGTCCTGCGCCTCGCGCGAGATGCGGCTCTCGCGTGCGTGATTCTCGGCGACCAGGCCGGTGCTGAGGTACACATCCGGGTAGTCACGCACCAGCGTCGGGTTCGGCGCCACTTTGTGGCCGCCCATGGGCACGAGGCTCATCGACTCGGTGCCGCCCGCGATGATGACGTCGGCCGCGCCGATCATGATGCGTCCGGCTGCCTGGGCGATCGCTTCAAGGCCCGACGCGCAGAACCGGTTCACGGTCATCGCAGACGCCGAAACCGGCACGCCGGCGCGCAGGCTCGCAATCCGCGCCACATTGAGGCCCTGCTCAGCCTCGGGCATCGCGCACCCGAGGATCACGTCCTCCACCTCTGCGGGGTCGAGATTCGGCACACGGCGCAGGACCTCGGCCACGACCAGGGCCGCGAGATCATCGGGCCGTGTCGTGCGGAACACGCCTTTGGGGGCCCGCCCGATCGGTGTGCGCGCCGCGGCGACGACGACTGCCTCAATCATGTGAAATCTCCCAGCAGGTCTTCGAGCGCGTCGCCCACTTCGCGGCCCTGGCCATCGAACAGGTGTGAGGCCCCGTCAACCACGACCAGTTCCTTTGGTTCGTGACAGCGCGCATAAAACGCGCGGAGGTCCTTCAGCGGACAGAGCTCATCAAGCTCGCCCTGCACGAAAAATTTCGGCTTCGTGCTCTCGAGCGTGTGGGAGAAGTCGTACCCGTCGCGCGTGACGGGAGGTGCCACAGCGATGAGCGCGGAGACACGCGGGTCAGTGGCGCCGGTTTCGAGGGCAATCCACGATCCGAACGAGAAGCCCGCAGCCCACAGCGGCGCTCCGGGAAACCGATCGTGCATCTCGTTCAGGGCCGCGCGGAAGTCATCCACCTCGCCACGACCCTGATCGAACACCCCCGTGCTGGCGCCAACGCCGCGGAAGTTGAACCGCAGCACCGCGCAGCCGACGCGCACCAGACCCTTGGCTCCGTGATAGACGGCGCGTGTGTGCATCGTGCCGCCGAACGACGGGTGCGGGTGTGCGAACACGACGGCGGCTCGCGGGGGCACCGCGCCGCCTGCGGCGGCGACCGGCGGCACGTCGAGCAGCGCCTCAAGCGGACCGGAGGGACCAGGGATCGTCAGCTGCATGCAGGAACTCGCTTACGAGGGTGGAAAAATCATGGGGCCGCGAGACCAGGCCGATATGCCCCGTCTGCGCCAGCCGGGAGAACGTCGAGCCGGGAATGAGGGTCAGATAGTGGAGCGTGCTTTGTACCGGCACGACGCGGTCCAGGCGCGGCTCCCCGGTAATGAGATGCGTGGGGGCCGTGATGCGTGCGCACTCGGTCGCGATGTCTGTCGCCTGCCACGCCAGCACCCATCGTGCCATCTGCCGTGGCGACGCCGGATGGGTGAGAATCCGCCAGCTGTAGGCGGCCGTGAACGCGAGCCGCTCGCGCCACGTGGGTTTTGCCGCGAAGATCTCTGGCGCCAGGCGCCGCACACCGCGAATGGCAAAGAGCGGCAGTTTGGCAATGGGATGCTGGACCAGGTCCTGATCGATCGGGCCGAGACGCATTTGCGGCGAGGGCGTCGAGACCAGCACCAGGGCCGCCACACGCTCGGGATGGCGCGCGGCGAAGCGGACCGCCACCAGTCCGCCGAACGACACGCCGATCAGCACGGCGGGCGCACCACCGGCACGGTCAATCAATTGAGTAATCTTCGTCATCCACTGCTCGAACGGATCGCCCGTCCCATCCTCGTCATTCAGGGAGAACGTCGACACTCCGCCGTCACCCAATGGGCTACGGCGGGCCAGCGCGTCAATCGCCGGCCGCATCCATTCCCACCGGCCCTGAATGCCGGGAATGATGACGATGGGGTGGGACGAGAGGGACATGGAAAACTAGTTTCTCAACGTTTTTCCGGTTTTCAGTGTGTAGGCAATCCGTTCCTGCGTCTTCGGTTCGCCACACAAGCTGAGAAACGCTTCGCGCTCGAGATCGAGAAGCTGGTCTTCACTGAGCGTCGTGGCGTGCGCGACATGGCCGCCCGTGAGAATCCAGGCGAGCTTGCGGCCGATGACCGCGTCGTGATCGCTCAGCCGGCCCGCGCGCCATGCGAGGTGCACACCAAGCGACAACGTGGCGAACGTCGTGGGCCCGCCGACGGGAATGGCGCTCAGGCGCGCGGGCGGCTGGTAGCCCGCACGGGCCAGCCCCAGTCCCACGGACTTCGCATCGGTGATGAGCCGTTCGCGATTCATCGTGATGGCGTCGGCCTTCTGGAGGTACCCGAGTCGTTTCGCGTCCTGAGCGCTCGTCGAGACCTTGCCGAAGCCGATCGTTTCAAACGCCGTCTGCGCGTCCGGCAGTCGCAGCAACATTTCTTTTGTGCCGCCACCGGCGGGGATCAGGCCAACGCCCACCTCGACCAGGCCCATGTAGGTTTCGGCGGCGGCCTGCACGCGGTCGCCGTGCAGGCTGAGTTCGCAGCCGCCGCCCAGCGCCAGTCCACCGGGCGCAACCACCACGGGCACCGCTGCCGTCTTGAGCGCCATTGTTGCGCCCTGGAACGCGCGAATCATCAGGTCCACTTCGTCCCAGTTGCCCTCCTGCGCCTCGAGCAGGAGCAGCATCAGGTTGGCGCCGGCCGAGAAGTTCGGCCCGTCGTTGCCGACGACCAGCGCCTCGAAGTTGGTTTCGGCTTCGCGCACGCCCGCCTGCAGCATCGCCATCGAGTCGCCCCCGATGGCGTTCATCTTCGAGTGGAACTCCACGCAGAGGACGCCGTCACCGATATCAATGAGGCTCGCGCCCTCGTTGCTCGCCACGATGGCGTGCCGGTCACGCGCTGCCTGCAGAATAAGCAGATCCGGCGAAGCAGGGGGCAGTGTGCTCTCGCGGAACCGCGTGCGGCCCATCAGGATGGCCGGTCGACCGGCGGTGCCACACGCCGCAAGGACCTCGTCCACGCCAATCGCGTCCCACAACTCGAAGGGACCGAGATCCCAGCCGAAGCCCCAACGCATCGCGCGATCAATGTCGTTGATGTCATGCGCAATGTCGCCGGCCACATGCGCGGCGTAGAGCAGCGTGGGGCCGAGTGTGCGACGCAGGAGGTCGCCGGTCTTGTGCCGGCCGAGGAAGAGGTCGCGGACCCGCGCGCCGGTGTCGAGCGTGCCGCGCGCTACATCCAGCTCCGGCAGGCGCACCGTCTGCTTCTCGCGATAGGTCAGTGACGCAAGGTCAAGCGTGAGGATCTCGGTGGCGCCTGCATGGCGCATCTTTTTGTAGAAGCCCTGACCCGCCTTGTCGCCAATCAGGCCGCGCTCAAGCATCGCGGCCACGAACGGCGGGGGCACAAACGCGCCGCGGTCCTCCTCGCGTGGGAGCCGCACCGACAGGTCGTGCGCCACTTTGGCGAGAATGTCGAGGCCCGCGATATCCACCGTGCGGAACGTGGCGCTTTTGGGCCGGCCAATCACCGGTCCGGTGATGGCGTCCACTTCTTCAATCGACGCGCTGCCGTCGGCCACGGCATCGAGCAACCGCACCACGCCAAAAAGGCCAAGGTGATTGGCGATGAATGCCGGCGTGTCTTTGGCCTCAACGACCCCTTTGCCCAACAGGTGGTCGAGCCAGTGGCGAACCCTGGCGACCACGGCCGGATCGGTGTCGGTGGTGGGGATCAGTTCCACCAGCCGCAGGTAGCGCGGCGGGTTGAAGAAATGGGTGCCCGTCCAGTGGCGCCTGAATCCTTCCGAGCGTCCCTGTGCGATGAGTTCCAGAGGAATACCCGACGTATTGGACGACACCACCGCGTGGGGGCCGCGCACCGCATCGATACGCTCCGCCAGCGTCTGTTTGATGGCCAGGTTTTCGACGATGGCTTCGATGATCCAGTCGGCGGATGCGAGAGGCGAGAGGTCGTCGAGGCTGCCTGTGCGGATGAGGGCCGCCGCGTCGGGCACAAAAAACGGATCCGGCTTGAGTGACCGGGCGCGCAGAAGACCCGCGGCTGCTGCTTCAGCCGTGACGTCGAGCAGCAACACGGGGATGCCGGCGTTGGCCAGATGCGCGGCAATCTGCGCGCCCATGGTGCCCGCGCCAAGCACGGCCGCGGAACGAAGGCGGTGCGTCATGAGGTGCTGACTCCATGGAGGAAGACATCCACCACCGCATCGGCGTCGTCGGCCAGTGCGTAGCGGCGTTCAGAGAGGATCCAGTTGGTGGCCATTTCATCGAGGGCGCCGAAGAACACTTTGGCGGCAAGCGTCGCGGGCACCTCAGCACGAAAGGCACCGCGCTGCTGTCCGTCGGCGATGGTGTCGCGGATCAGGCCGAGGTAATCGCGCAGCCGCGATGTGGACAGGCGCGCCATGAACTTCGTGGACTGGCGCAGTTCTACCTGAAACACCACGGCGAGGTCACGGTCGCTGCCGAGGCGGGTCAGGTGGAGACCGGCGATCCGGCGCAGGCGATCGGTCGGGTCGTCGATGGTGGCCAGGGCCTCGCGACCCTCGCGGATGGCGTCCTGCATGGTCCGATCGAACACGTTGATGAGTAGTTCGTCTTTGCTGCGGAAGTAGAGGTAGACGGTGCCGGCGGCGATGCCGGCGCGGCGGGCGATATCGGCGACTTGGGCGCCGAAAAACCCACGTTCGGCGAAGACGCGTGTGGCCGCGTCGAGGATGAGGACGCGTTTGTCGGCCTCTGGGGGGGCGGGTCTGGTGAGGCGGAGGGCGCGGGCCATAGCAATGAATGAATCTTCATTCATTTTGGAAAGTGCGTCAAGACGGTAATTCTGGTTGTAATAGGTGTCGCGGACGGTCGTAGTAAGGGCATGTTAGACGCGGCCCAGCAGCAACTTTTGGTGACCCGACTCAATCGGGTCGAGGGGCAGGTGCGCGGCATCCGCCGGATGGTGCAGGAACCCCGCCTGTGCGTGGAGATCCTGCAGCAGCTTTCGGCCGCCGAGGCTGCGCTCAATCGCATCAGTTTGGCGGTGCTCCGCACCCACGTCGAGCACTGCGTGCCGACGGGTGTGGAGCAGGGCCGTGAAGAAGGCCAGGCCCGGTTGAAGGAACTGGTCGATATTTTCGACCGGTTCTCCTGATCGATCCGAATAGGTCCGAACACATTTTGTGCCCGCGGGTCCGCCGGGCCAGGCGGCAGCGTCCATTTGTGGCTATTCTTGGCCATTTTTGGACGTTGTTGACGTACTCGTTACTCCACGATAGTATCCGCGACATTACAACAGTCTGGCGATCGAGCTGTTTCCGGACACCTGTCCAATGGCGCCTGTTCGGTTGTGACCAGGTCGGGCGTTTGACCTGACTTCAGCGTGACTGATGCGTGACTGATGGAGGAGAAGAGGATGATGCGAGTCTTTCGAGTGATGGCGTGCGCCGTTGTCGCAACGGTGATGATGACCGGAGTGGCCCTGGCGCAGGGTTCGATCTTCGGCAAAGCGACTGACACGTCCGGCGGTGTGTTGCCGGGTGTGACCGTGACAGT
>Ga0163151_10000484_pt1 | contig 70061 bp, 75 predicted proteins | sample OliLakLV19MP5IB2_FD_145596 | JGI IMG/M metagenome (GOLD analysis project Ga0163151, IMG submission 145596) | Freshwater microbial mat bacterial communities from Lake Vanda, McMurdo Dry Valleys, Antarctica - Oligotrophic Lake LV.19.MP5.IB-2 | ecosystem: Environmental > Aquatic > Freshwater >... | reverse complement strand
TCTCTCGTGCCCACTTCACCAACCTTAGTACTCTCCACTGCAAACACCTCTGTTGGCGTCACCACCTTCTTCTTAGGAGTTCCAAACGACTGCACCACGAAGACCGCACTACGACCCTGATAAGTTCCCTCTGCAGTAGCAATACCCACCTCAGCAAACTTCCCATTCATGATGTTGGCGCGGTGAGTAGGAGAGTTCATCCATGCTTTTTGCACTTCTTCAGAATCAGAGAAATTAATAGCAAGGTTCTCTCCCGCGTATTCATACTCGTACCCAGCCTTCCTAAACCAATACCAAGGCTCTTCCCCTTCAGGAGTGTTATGTGAGAAATACCCTCGCGTAGCCATATCTTCCGCTTTCATGCGAGCAACTTCTTCGAGAGTAGAGTTGGTCGTAAGTACTCCAAGAGAGCTTGCTTGCCTGTCAGAGTTTGCCAGAGAGACCAACACACGCGGATAAATAGAACCAAGTAAATCTGAATTCTTCAGCACAACAGAGTGAAAGAGTGCTCCGATAAAAAGAAAGACTGCAATGATAGCAAAAAAAACTATTGAGCGAGGATGTGTAATGTGCTCGTGAGGACGCTTTTTCATTTCTATAATCTTAGCACAACTTTTGCGATGATGAGTGCAGTTGCAATACCAAGAACAAACCACATCCAGTGCCGGAGAATATAACTAAAGATATCGAGACTTTTGTTATATACATTCTGTACTACCTCAGGAGATTTAGAAATAAGAGACTGATTAGAAGTATTATTGTTGGATTCACCAAGCACCGAACCCCCTACTTCAGCTTCGGTTTGGTTTTGACTTTGGTTTTCTTCTTGCTTCTGGTTTGTATTTCCACTCTCTGTATTTTCTGTATTTAAAGTCTTCTCGTTTGATGTGTTATTACTCTTCAGACCCTCAAGGGCATTTGCTATATTCTGCGCTACTCCATCAACAACAGTAATGATGCTCTGCGTCACATCTGTAGCCTTCTCGATAGTCGCAGCTACTCCTGCACGCTCACGGACTTTTAGTTCTTGAGCTTCGGTGTCTGTGGAAACTAAATTTGCACCTCCTTCTGTAGAGCTCGTTACAGAACTTACTTCTGCACGAACTTCTTTTGTTCCCTTACTTGCTTTCCATGACGTAGACACCTCAAGAAGATTTTTGGGAGATGAACTAAAAAAGTCTTCGCCAACTTTCATATCATCAACATAGAAACTTACCGTACCAGAGAAAGTTGAACTCGAGTGATTGTAGATTGCGGTATAGATACTAATAGTGTCCTCGTCATAGACTTTCACTTGCGAATACCAGAGACTGGGGATGAGACCGGCATTAATCTTGGTGTCGGCCGAAGCCGAAAATGAAAACATAAAAAAACTAAATAGTGCAAGAAAGGTAAAAAAAAGATGCTTCATTCTCATATTCTACAATGCGATGCTTTATAAACAAAACAAAAACCACCTTGCGGTGGTTTTTGTTTACTAACTATCTGTCAAAGATGCCCTTTGACAGTTATTTGTTGAGCTCTGCTCGAGTAAGTGGTCCAACAAATCCAGTGATGAAAGGAATTCCCTTTGTGAGCAAGTGGGGACAGATAACGGCTTGTAAATAGTACTATTTTACTTCGTCATCACCACCTTCTTCACCAACACCCCTCTTTCGGTCATTTCACCTTTTATGTTTATGTTTGAGTTTTCATTAAAGGTGTCAGGACTACACACTGAGCTTTCGCCACCAAAAGACTAACAAGTGCTCGATGCGGACAGAGGTATAGAATTTGAGAGCTTTTCCGCCAGGGGTGGTTTCAGGGTTACCGAACATTACTCCAATCTGCATACGGATCTGGTTGATGAAGATAACTATGGTCTCTCTGTTTATAAGCATTCGCTACATGATAATGCGCAGAGGCTATAAAATTTTTTCACTTCAGGCTTTGTTTTGTTTTCTCGAAATTTATAACTTAATTATGCATAAAAAAACCCTCAAAATGAGGGTTAGCTGCCTTTGAAGTACTGAGGAATGTCTGGCAGACCACGGTCGATATTCTCGATCTCTGCGAAAGCCTCAGGATTGAAATTACTCCAGAAGTCTCGTGTCGACTTCAGTGCCATCCCGGAATCTCGATTGAATATGATGGTGTCGGTATTGTCACCGTCATCCCCCATAGTCCAATAAGGGAAATCTTCATCCCCCTCAGGAAATGCGTCCACTTTAAGAATAAGCGGAGGAACATCTTTCACAGCGAAATCGCTGTCCATGTATTTTGGTATGCTGTTGAAGGCTGTGACCGTATCAGGTTCTTCAATATCGATAGAGAGCTTCACCCGAGGAAGGTTGCCCCCCTTCAATGAGATAATGCTTCCATCTCTTTTGAGCACCCAGATATATGCTTCCACATTCTTCCTGAAATACTGGACAGCCCTCCTATCAAAAGCCGTCCAGATATTTGCATAAGGTTCAATGATGACTCGGGCGATATTATCACCCGCTTTCTGCTTGGCTTGATTTTTCATTCTAAGGAAAATCTACACCCTTTTTAATTATCTGCCAACTCCAGTACTTTGACTATCACCCCTCTTTCGGTCATTTCACCTTTTATGTTTATGTTTGAGTTTTCATTAAAGATGTCAGGACTACACACTGAGCTTTCGCCACCAAAAGACTGACAAGTGCTCGATGCGTCAAAAAATAGAGGGACATACTGACCAAGCTCGCCGTTGGCGTCGAACATAAGGTGCCAGTACTCCGAGTTGAAAGGCTTTGGTACATTCTTCAAAAGTGTTCCGTTCATTTCAAATGAGAACTCTCGTGGTGGTGCAAACTCTCCCGGAGAACACTCGATACTGTCTAGATACCACCCGTCTCTAAGAGAATGAAGGGTTACTACTGCTTGCTCAGTGGAAGTTGCAGAACCTCTCGCTGTGACAAGCACTTGAAGCTCACCTCCTTCCGCGTAAACTCTTCTCATACCAATAGAAGAAGGAAGAGGGTGACATAAAACAGAGGTAGTGTCTTCTTTGTTCTTTTTGAGTTCCTTACGCAACTCTCCGCTTAAAAAGCGATAGCTTCCCCGGTCTTGCTGGTATGACTTGGAATAAAGATTGTCGACAATGTCGAGAGGGTCATCTGTAGAAACCTGCTGTCTCCAAGGTAAAACACCACCAAGATAGAAAAACAAACCAACCCCTGCTCCAACAAGAACAAAACCTGCGACAGCACCGATTAAAATATTTTTATTTTTGAACATTGTTTAATTGTACTACGTAATCGAGTATATATTCTTTCATAAAAACAAAAAGCTCCCGAGCGGGAGCTTTTTGTAATCAATATTATTTATGTTTATTCCTTAACTGACCATGGAAACCACCGAAGCCTGCACCCTTTACAAGTTCGAAGGCTCCTCTCTTGTCTCCTGACTTGAGGAGAACATGAGCCTCTACGAGCACGTTAAACTGATCTTCGGATACTTTCCCCTCGCGAGGTGTACCTTCTAATGCTTTAACGAATGCGTCGTAGTCCTCTGCTTCAATTGCAGATCTCACACTTTCTCTGTGCTGATAAAGATCTTTTGTTTTTCTGTAGACATTCTGAGAGTTGGTTGGGTAAGGGCTAAACATTTCTTTGTTAGCAACCCTTCCACTTCCTCCGAAAGCATAGGCACTGCCTCCTCCGAGGACAAGCGCTGCCAAGATCAAACCTGGCATGATGTATTTTGTTGATTTCATATGTAGTAACTATGTAATAACGTGTCAAAGGTGCCCTTTGACACTTAATAATTGACCAGCATGACTTCCTATAGAGGTCGTACGCCCTCACATATTGTCATACGAATGTCTTCAGAATTTCTTTCGTTCGTAGAGGAGCCAATATCCAAAAGTACCCGGATGCGCGGTGACAAGAAATAGCCTTTACCCTGTATCTCAGCATCAACAATCCTACAAGCTATGAACAACTTTCTATCCTTCTCATGAATCATTCCTTTAATACCTATCATGTGACCTTCGCTTACTATGTCACGTTCGTCATCGGTAAGACCTGCTGTAAACAATACATCCCACAAGCCACCTTCAGGGTCTCGCAACACAAACATTTCCTTCTTCTCTTCAGCCTGCAATACTTCCCCGACCAAAAATCCTTGCTCAGGGTTATACCATCGCTCCTTCTGCATCACTTCTATATCCCTATTAAAGGGCACATAGCGTGCTGCCGCCTTGTCGAGAAGGAAGCCGACTCCAACACAATAAAACACAATGCCGAGAATGCCGCTTACTGCAAGCATTAATCCTGCTATCCAGGATAAATGGTATTTGTACCCTTGATTGGTTCGACGTACTTCAAGATAGGTAACATACATGAACAATCCAAACAAAAGCATCCAAAACAAGGGAAACAGATCGAATACATGTCCAAAACGAGGAGAAGAAGGAAAAACCTGAAAGACATTCACCATTCGAAACAGTATTCCTGAAACAGAAAAGGCTCCAAAGAGTATGGAGAACAGAGCGAGTACCCACATCAAAGTGTTACGCAAAACAAAATACGCTTTTGGAGTAGGGATATATTTCCTCATTTCAAGCTTCTGCAAAACAAGAACAGATATCCGTAGTGGCTGAGGGTCGTATTCGTGTTGATTGTTGTTTTCTTTATTATGCATGTGTGTATCCTTTAGTATTCATAATCTTCTTCATCTGCTCCTTCGCTCTACTCAGGCGTATCGCCACGGTCCCCGGAGGAATCAGGAGAATGTCTGATATTTCTTCATAGCTTTTGTATTCGAAATACTTAAGTACTAAAATGTCTTGATACTTTTTATCAAGACTCTCGAGCGCAAACAAGACAGTGTTTCGTATCTCTTTTAGTTCTACTTCTTTATGAATATCCAAGTCCGAAGCAAGATTGTTGAACTCTTCATCCGTCATATACTCAACATGACCCTCGGGGCGAGAGGTACGGTGACGCATATATGAAATGGTTTCGTTATGAGTAATACGATACACCCACGACGAAAACCTCAACGAGGTATCGAACGCATTAAGATTCTGATACGTTTTTATAAAAATATTTTGCAGAAGGTCATCCTCATCTTCCGTGGAAAATTTACCCAACCGCCTGATGTATCGCCGGAGCTTGGCTTCATACCGATCTACTAACCCAGCAAAACACTGCTTGTCAGTGAGAGACAAGCGAGCTAATTCTTCGTCGGCATAGGCGGTTGTATCCATGTTCCCTACAGTATACTACGTGCCTGAAAACCCCTTCTTTCAACTATTGACAGAAGCACAAAACAAGAGCAATATTCTACCTTAGAATGAAATCAATTGTTCTCCTCAGCATCGGGGCTCTTGCTATCCTTGGGACAGCACAAGCCGAAACCAAACAAACCTCAACCGTATACGCCGTCGAACAAAGGAGTCGTCTTCCCCAAATCAACGTCGGAGATATCTCTGATTTTGACACCTTCGACCAGAAGATGTGCGAGTTGTACATCTATTACTTCAGACTAAAGATGTCGGACAGGCGAGAGTGTTTCATCGCCCAGATTAATCTGGACAGACAGATGGACACAAGAATCAGGAAGAACACTTCCTGGTACCCATACAACCAATCCTTCTGGGAAAAATGGAAGAAGGGGTTTGGTGACAGTGAAGAGAGTTCGATTGCGTTAAAAAAGCTTCGTTCCTCCACACAGTACCAGACCTTGTACAGACTCCCTGAGTTCCAACTTTACCTGATGAGCATCAATGATACGCAGGTATTGTATGCTCGAATCTTGGAGGAGCTCAGGAATGAGTTTCAGTCAAAGATGAGGTTGGCACAGTTGCAACTTCAGGAAAACAGAAACAAAAAAGCACTTACCTCTCGGTAGGTGCTCTTTTTTGTGTCAAAAGTGCCCTTTGACACTTAGTTACCGCTTCTTTCCAACTTTTCGTCTTGAGACGATAAGTTTGTTTGAGTATTTCTTTGGTGTTCGTGATTTCTGACCTTTTCCTGTTGGCTTTCCGTAGATAGAAATTGCGCGTCGTCGTCCTCGTCCCTGTCGTCCTTCTCCTCCTCCGTGTGGGTGGTCTACAGGGTTCATAGCAGTACCTCGAACAGTTGGACGAATACCCTTCCATCGTGAGCGCCCAGCCTTTCCATACTTCACAAGGTGATGATCGTCGTTTGAAAGTTCTCCAACAGTTGCCCATGCAGTTCCAATTATCTTTCGAACTTCAGAAGAGGGAAGCTTAACTTGAGTGTATCCAGCATCCTGTGCGACAACTTCAGCGAAGTTACCAGCAGATCGCGCGATACGTGCTCCACCCTTTGGCTTAGTTTCAATACCATATACAAATGTTCCAACTGGCATGTTTCCAAGAGGAAGCTTGTTTCCAGGAGTAACAGGAGCTTTTTCAGAGGCAATAATCTTGTCGCCAACTTGAAGTGACTTAGGGAAAAGAGAGTATCGTTTCTCTCCGTCAGCATATACCACAAGAGAAATGAAAGCAGATCGGTTTGGGTCGTACTCCACAGTCGCGATTCGTCCTTCAATATTGAGCTTGCTGTAAGTAAAATCAACTTCTCGGAACATTCGCTTGTGCCCCGCTCCTTTGTGACGAGTGGTGATGCGCCCCTGGTTGTTGCGTCCAACAGAACGTCGGAAACCGTGAGTCAAAGACTTCTCTGGAGACGAAGCGGTAAGCACTCCACGATATGTGGTGGTGGTCATGTTTCGACGAGATGGTGATGTGGGATTGTAGTGCTTCATATACGTGGATTAATAATATTATGCGACATTAATGGTGTCTCCTTTCTTGAGGTAGACATACGCCTTCTTGAAAGATGCAGTCTTTCCCATTTTTCCTTTTGAGAAAATACGAGTAGCCTTCACGTTCACCATGTTTACTTTAACAGGTTTAACTTTGTAACGAGCTTCAACTTCTTTGATAACACGAGTCTTAGTAGCAGACTTCTCTACTTCGAAGATATACGCATTGCTTTCAGATGCGATAGCCGCTTTCTCGGTGATGTGTAGCTTCTTTATTGGATTGTCTTTTTTGATATTCATAACGGTAGTATTATTTGCTCATCTTAGCTTCGAGAGTCTTGAAGGCTTCTTCAGGGTTAGTAATCACGAGATACTTGTATCGAAGCACGTCCACAGGGTGAAGGTTTCGAACATCTGAAATCTCGATATTTCCAAAGTTACTGAACACTCGCTTTGCATCCTTCTCAGCTGTTGAAGTAGCGATGTATGCTTTCTTAATCTGCTTAAAGTTCTCAAGGAAAGCTTTTCCATGTTTTGTCTTTGGCTCTGCAAAAGAAAGAGAATCAATAAAAATGACTTCTCCATCTTTAAATTTCTTTGAAAGAATAGTATAGAGAGCTTTTGCTTTCATTTTTCGGTTTACTTTTCGGTTGAAGTTCTTGTCGTTTCGAGGTCCGTGTGCAACTCCTCCTCCTACCCAAATAGGTGATCGAATAGATCCGTGACGAGCGCGTCCGGTTCCCTTCTGTTGCCAAGGCTTCTTTCCTCCTCCGCGAACTTCTCCACGAGTCTTGGTGTGAGCAATTGGATCACGACGAGATGACTCTTCTGAAGTAACCACTTGGTGTACGAGATCGGCGTTCCAAGGCAGAGCGAAGATGCTCTCAGGGAGTGTGAGTTTGCCTTTTTCTTTTCCTTCTTGTGTGTAAAGTTGTGCTTCCATATATTTATCCTTTAATTTCAACAAGAGTTCCCTTTCGTCCAGGAACTGCGCCTCCAATAAATACTTCACTGTCGGTAATCTTCACAACCTTTAGGTTCTTAAGAGTGACTCTATCAGATCCCATTCGTCCTGCCATTCGCATGTTCTTAAACACACGCTGGAATCCTGCTGTTCCAATAGAACCTGGGGCTCGCTCACTGTGTTTCTGACCGTGAGTTCGTGGACCTCCATGGAAACCATGTCGCTTCACTACTCCTTGGAAACCTTTTCCTTTAGAGATTGCTGATACTTCTACCTTGTCACCTTCTGAAAAAGAAGATGCGTCGACAGAGTCACCAATAACCCAATCAGTCTTCCATCCCTTGTCCTTATTCTTAAGGTTGTCGAGACGAACTTCCTGGATGTGCGCGAAGCTCGTACCTTCGGCTACTTTTGCAAGGTGGCCTTTGACAGGTTTTGAAAGATTCTTGATCTTTCGGGCACCAAAACCAATTTGGATAGCTTGGTATCCGTCTGTTTCTTTTGACTTAACCTGTGTGACGATAGAAGGAGTAACTTTGATTGCAGTTACTGGGAAAACGTTCCCTTGTTCATCGAAGAGTTGAGTCATGTATGCTTTTGTTCCTAGAATGAATTTCATGGTGGTGGATTATCGCAAATTACAGCATCTTAACGTCAATGTTGACTCCTGATGGCAAGGTTAGGTTAGTAAGGGCTTCGATAACGCGAGGTGTTGGCGACATGATATCGATCAATCGTTTGTGCACTCGCATTTCGAACTGTTCTCGGGCATTCTTGTATACGAATGAAGCTCTGTTAACAGTGTACTTCTTGATTTCTGTAGGAAGTGGCACAGGACCCAGAATCTTTGCATCGTAGCGGAGTGCTGTGTCCATGATCTGCTTTACAGAGTTATCAAGGATTTTTGATTCATATGCTCGAACTCGAATACGGAGTTTTGGTTCCGCTACTTCTTTCGATACTGTTTTCTTTTTTGCTGGGGTTTTAGTTGCCATTTTTTAATGCTTTCTGATAGAATGTTTGACTGATTATGCTGTTACCTTTGTTACAACTCCAGCTCCTACAGTCTTTCCTCCTTCTCGGATGGCGAAACGTGTCTGATCTTCAAGAGCAACTGGGGCTACGAGCTTAACCTTGAAAGTAACTGTATCTCCAGGCATAACCATCTCTACTCCTTCCTTTAGAGTTACTTCTCCAGTAACGTCTGTTGTTCGAACGTAGAACTGAGGCTTGTATCCTGTGAAGAATGGAGTGTGTCGTCCTCCTTCTTCTTTCTTAAGGATGTATACTTCAGCTTCGAATTCTGTGTGAGGCTTCACTGAACCAACCTTTGCAAGTACCTGACCTCGAGTGATGTCTTCTTTCTTAAGACCTCGAACGAGGATTCCGGCGTTGTCTCCAGCCATTCCTTCCTGAAGTGACTTGTTGAACATTTCAATACCGGTAACAACTGTCTTCTGAGTATCCTTGATTCCGATGATTTCAATTTCTTCACCTACCTTTACGATACCTCGATCGATTCGTCCTGTTACTACTGTTCCTCGTCCTTCAATTGAGAAGATGTCTTCTACCGGCATAAGGAAAGGCTTGTCAGTCTCACGAACTGGAGTTGGAATGTATGAGTCGAGTGCGTCTACTAGTTCCTTAATCTTCATTGCCCATGGGTCGCTTGCGTCCTTTGCTTCAAGAGCTTTAAGGGATGAACCTCGGATAATAGGTGCGTTTTCGTCGAATCCCTGTGCTGCAAGGAGTTCTCGGATTTCAGCTTCAACGAGGTCGAGCATGTCTGCGTCGTCAACCATGTCACACTTGTTAAGGTAAACCATGATCTTTGGCACTCCAACTTGCTTAGCAAGAAGAACGTGTTCACGAGTCTGGGGCATAGCTCCGTCAGTTGCAGCTACCACAAGTACAGCTCCGTCCATTTGAGCGGCTCCTGTAATCATGTTTTTAATGTAGTCGGCGTGACCTGGGGCATCGATATGAGCGTAGTGACGGTTTGGGGTCTCGTACTCTGAGTGGTGGAGAGCAATAGTAATTCCACGAGCCTTTTCTTCAGGAGCGTTATCAATACCATCGATTCCTTCGAAACGAGAGGTGTACCCCTGGTCTTTTAGAAGATTTCCCAAAACATGCAAAATTGCCGCGGTAGTTGTAGTCTTTCCGTGGTCTACGTGTCCAATTGTACCTACGTTAACGTGGGTCTTTGAACGATCAAAAGCATCAGCCATATATTTTTTTAAGTTAAATTAAATTGTGAGAATAGTTCTCTTTCCTCCTATATGGCTCTGTTGAGCTATACTTTGGAAAGTAACCTATACTCGGTTTGATAAGTAAACGAGCCGCAAACAAAACGCAAAGTGCGTTGTAAGAGGCATACTATAGGAAGTCCTGAATGATGTCAAGAATAAATGGGGTCAGGAGCTATTTCTTTTTGCTGACAACAAAAAACCGCCTTTCGGCGGTTTTGTTTTTATTTTACTGAGGCTGAGCTTCTCCTCCTCCGTTGTCAACATTTACATCTATTGAATCAGGTACATTAATGGTTGGTCCATTATTATCTCCTCCATTATTCGCATTGCGAATTGCGGGAAGTCCGTAGATAAAGAAGAGAGCAACAACCACAAGAAGCACCACAACAATAAGAACTGTTCCTACTGCGCTCGAACTATCACCGTTTCCGGGGTTTATGATAGTAGTCATAATAGTTAATGTTAATTAATAAACTAACTATAGTATATCACAGAGTTACTTCCTCTTTTCCGCAATAGTCTCCGCAACGTTTGGAGGAACGATATCGTAGTGTGAGAATTCCATCATAGCGTTTCCGCGTCCTTCTGACATAGAACGAAGCTGGGTGGTGTATCCGAACATTTCTGAAAGTGGCACCTTGGCCTTCACTACCTTGATATTGGCAGGACGGTCTTCGAATCCTTCAACAATTCCTCGTTTAGATGAAAGTGAACCTGTCACGTCTCCGAAGAATTTCTCAGGAACAGTAACTTCGACTTTCATAATAGGTTCAAGAATAACAGGTCGAGCACGCTTGGCAGCTTCTTGGAATGCTTGAGAGCCAGCGATCTTGTAGGCGATTTCAGATGAGTCCACATCGTGGTATGAGCCGAAAGTAAGTTCACAAGACACGTTCACAAGGTTGAACCCCGCAACGATACCTCGTTCCATAGCTTCTCGAACTCCCTTTTCTACAGCTGGGATAAATTCTGCTGGAATAACTCCTCCTTTGATACTATCGATAAACTCGAAGTCATCATAACGTTTCACATTCTTAGGAATCTTCTGACCTTCTACAAGAGGCTCGAGAGGTTTGATAGTAATCTTCACATGTCCGTACTGTCCCTTTCCTCCAGACTGCTTCACGTATTTGTGTTCAGCTTCAGCCTGCATGGTGATGGTTTCTCGGTACGCTACCTGAGGCTGTCCCACGTCTGCATTCACATTGAACTCGCGTTTCATTCGATCAACCATAATTTCAAGGTGAAGCTCTCCCATACCTGCGATGATGGTTTCTCCTGTCTCAACGTTTGAACTGATTTTGAATGTTGGGTCTTCATCAGAAAGCTTCTTAAGCGCCATACCCATTTTCTCTTGGTCGGCTTTAGTCTTAGGCTCTATACGAAGTGATACCACTGGCTCTACAAACTTAATTGGATCAAGAATAATTGGATTTTCTTCGTCACAGAATGTGTGAGAAGTCTTTGCTGACTTAAGTCCTACAGCTGCGGCGATTTCTCCTGCAAACACCTTCTTTACTTCTTCACGCTTATCGGCTTGAAGTCGCACGATACGTCCAAGACGCTCCTTCTCTCCCGTAGTTCCGTTATAAATATATGAGCCCGCTTCGATAGTACCTGAGTACACACGGAAGAAGGTAAGCTGTCCTACAAATGGATCGTTTTGAAGCTTGAAGGCAAGAGCTGCAAAAGGTTGTTCGTCAGAAGCTGTTCGATACATGTCTTCTCCGGTAACTGGATCGAGTCCATGCACGGGGGGGATGTCGAGAGGAGATGGAAGATAGTCCACCACTCCGTCGAGTACAAGCTGAACTCCAGTGTTCTTAAGAGCAGATCCGGTGAATACTGGGATAAGCTTCACTTCAAGGGTTGCTTTTCGAAGAGTTGCTTTAAGCTGGTCGATAGTTGGCTCTTGTCCTTCAAGATACCCCGCCATAAGAGCGTCATCATGCTCGACAATCTTTTCTACGAGGATTCCACGGTACTTCTTGGCTTCTTCGAGGTATTCAGCAGGAATTTCCTCTTCACGAACATCAATACCCATGTTTCCTTCGAAGTAATACGCTTTCATCTTGATAAGGTCGATAACTCCAGCGAAGTCAGCTTCTACCCCCATAGGAAGCTGTACACGAACAGCGTTCTTATTGAGTCGTTCAATAATAGACTGGAATGAGCGTTCGAAACTTGCTCCCATTCGGTCGAGTTTATTGATGAAACAGATACGAGGAACATTTCCGTCGTCGGCATAACGCCAGTTGGTTTCAGATTGAGGTTCCACTCCCGCCACTCCGTCGAATACTACTACAGCTCCGTCGAGAACACGAAGAGAACGCTTCACCTCAGCGGTAAAGTCGATGTGTCCTGGGGTGTCAATCACGTTGAAACGAACCTTACCTGAAACGTCTGTTGGGTTGGCACGAGTAAGGTAGGTAGGGTTCCAAAAACAAGTAATAGCGGCAGCGGTAATGGTGATACCTCGTTCTCGCTCCTGCTCCATCCAGTCGGTAGTAGTCTCTCCTTCATGCACCTCTCCAATCTTGTGGCTCATTCCGGTATAAAAAAGAATACGCTCAGAGGTGGTAGTCTTTCCGGCGTCGATGTGAGCAATGATTCCGAAGTTTCGGACTCGATCTAGGGGGTAATCGCGGTTCATATATATGTAGTAATGATTAAATTAGCTTTTGATTAAATAAAAATACCTGCAGGACAGCAAGTAGGAGAAAAATACCATTAAACGTGTGTTTATGCAATGCAGAATAAATAGGGGTCAGGAGCTATTTTCTTAATATAAAACCAGTAACAAAACAATACTGTCTTGGAAGGGGCTTTGGTTTGCGACGTCAAACCAACCGAGCGGGTTTTCACCAGAAAACTACGCGTACCCTGGAGAAACAGTATTGTTTTATGAGAGGTTTTAGTTGTTAAGTGGAAAATAGCTCCTGACCCCTATTTAATACAATGAATTATGGACAAAAACTAAAAACCATGTTACGGTGCTTGCGGATACACTTATATGGTTACAATCTTAAAATCATCGGAAATAACGAGCGATAATGCTCCGTTATTTGAAAATCACTCAGTTTCAAGAAAGAGCCTACGAGACCCTGGTAAAAAATTTGTTCGTGTGGACACAGTAGTGCCCACACGCAGAAAGATGATCAGTTTTGCTTGTGATGTTGTATACATGACCTACAAAGGTGCGGGGAAACTGATTTTCACCAAACACCCATCGGTGCGACCTGAAGTAGCGGAAGTAACGACTGAAATGATCATCCTGGTCACCGCCGCGACTATGCATCGTTTCGAATCATCCGCAACGACCAATATCATTGCGACACGTACGGAACTTCTTCCAGAAGGTGAACATCTCAGGAAGACGACTCATTTCGTCCTTGAAACATCAAGCTCGACACCCTCATTTTTATGAGGGTTTTTTTTATTTATTTGCTTTTGGGAAAGTTGGCTATCTGCGCCTCCCTGTAAATCTCTTCGAAGGGCCTGTCATGAGGAATGAGCTTAAGATTATAAAGCTGGTTGTCGGCATAGCCGGTGAAGAGTCGTGAGTAGTGGAATGGAATACTTCCCTTCTTTACACGGTTAGCAGAATCGGCAAGCAAGTTGGTACAGTTTGAAGTGACTGTGTTGTAAAACATTGGTTTAGTCTCTAGTTTCTGTGCTTGCTCTGAAACATCAACAAACAATGCTCGTGAAGTGGTGGTTGAGATGAGAAGTGGATATTGGTACAGATCTTCGGTGTTGTACACCAAACGACGATTAATAAAGTCTTGTGCACTGCCGAATGCATACCATCCTTCGTAGTGATTAAGGACTCCGAGTATAACATCATACTTCTCACCCTCCTCTCTTCGCGCCTCTATAGAAACCGATACTGATTTACCATCCTTGAAAGTGAAAACAAAAAAAGAGTGTGCGACTCCTTCCCACTCTCCAAATGGGTTAAATAGTAAATAGGTTTTCTCTATATCAGCAAGATTGAATGTCTCTGAATAATAATCTGCAGAAACAACAACATTCTTTTCATACGTAAAATCTCGGAGATTGTCGATGGTAATAGTAGAGGTGCCAATAGTAAAATGTGGAAGAACTTTGGAATCAATTTCCCAATTACGGTTCAGCTCCGGTTTCTTGAAGGAAGCAATAATGATGAAGATGGTAATAGTAAGCACTGCTAAAATAATTACCACACAAAAAATCTTTAATATAATTTTAAGAAACTTTTTCATGAAATGAATTTTATCACAGCTTTTAATACTCTGTTGTCTCGCACCATGAGAGGATGAGCTATAACAGGAATAGAAATATTTTTTCCCCAAGAAATAACAGAGCTTGATGCGGGGATGATCATAAGGTCGTACGGTGTGCGAAGCGAGAGACACTTACCTTTGTTTGAATTTCCTAAGTAAACATCCTTCATTTTCTTTCCAAGAGAATTCAATAAGTCGCTTCCGGGACGCAACTCTTTACCCAAAACAAGTGGGGAAAGATATGCAATCTTGGTGCCATGATGCGGTGATGAAATAGTAACAAAATAGTTTACCTTCTCTGCTCCCCCAAGCAGAGCTATATAATACGAAGAGACAATTCCTCCCAAACTAAAAGCAACTATGTCGAACTTTTTCAATCCTTTTTCTTTGACTAATGTTTGTATCTGTAGAGCTAGTTCTTCTACCCCTATCCGCCCATCACTTGGATACAGGTCGATAAGAAAAACTTCCCTCCCCGCTTCGCGTAAACCATCAGCAATATACTTCATTTTATGCGAGGTGTCCCAGATACCGTGGACTAAGATAACAGATTTTGCATTCATGAAGATAATGTAACACAAACTAAAACCGCCTTTCGGCGGTTTTAGTTTGAGCACAACTGTATCAAATCGACTACCAAGCAAAGTGAGCAAACGCCTTGTTGGCTTCTGCCATCTTGTGGGTGTTTTCTCGCTTCTTTACGGCTTCTCCTTCGTTCTTTGAAGCTGCGATGATTTCATCAGCAAGCTTGTAGGCGATAGGCTGTCCTTTCTTAAGACGAGCAGATTCGATAATCCACTTCATTGAAAGGAAGTTTCGACGAGTTTCTCGAACTTCTCGAGGAACCTGGTAGTTGGCACCTCCCACTCGTCGTGAACGTACTTCCATTTGAGGAGCAGTGTTCTTGAGCGCGGTGTCGAATACTTCCATAGGATTTTCAACTTTTTCCTTTTCCTTGATGATATCGAGAGCCTGGTATACGGCCTTTCGGGCTACTTCTTTCTTTCCACGTTCCATAACGTAATTGATGAACTTAGCAATCTTGTCTGACTGATACTTCACGTCAGCAGGGATCGCTGGTTTTGTTTTTAGTTTTCTTCGCATGTTAGTTAATTAGAATTGGAAATTATTTCTTAGCCTTTGGACGCTTAGCTCCGTACCGTGAACGGCTCTTCATTCGTTTGTCGACGGCTGTCGCATCGAGTTTTCCTCGAACGATAGTGTAACGAATACCTACGTCTTTTACTTTACCTCCTCGAAGAAGCACCACTGAGTGTTCCTGAAGATTGTGTCCCATTCCTCCGATGTATGCGGTCACTTCCATTCCGTTTGAAAGTCGAACTCGGGCAATCTTTCGAATAGCTGAGTTAGGTTTCTTAGGAGTCTTGGTGGTTACCTTGATACATACTCCACGTTTGAAAGGAGAGTTGTAGAAACGAGGACGGTTCTTGAGGGTGTTGAAGCTTCGTTGAAGAGCAACAGCTTTTGGCTTTTTCTTTGTGCTCTTTCGACTCTTCTTCACCAACTGGTTTACTGTTGGCATGTTTTGTTTTTGTTAGTGTAGAGGTCGGACCTCTACACACGGCTTTCGGCCGGTTTCGGTAAGACTGAATTTTTCACCTTCCGGAGCCGTAGTGGCTAGGGTCAGTTACTCATTCTTACCTTCTTAATAATAGTATTCGGCGCATTTCTGCCCTGAACACGTGAGGAAGACTATACTATATGAAGCTATTTCTGACAAGCCTGTGCAACGCACGCCACCCATTTACTTTCTTAAAACTAAAAGATACTCTGGTCTTAGAAATTATGAAAATACTCAACACCATACGAAACATCCTTGGATTCTTCCGAGGAGACAAGGAACACATAAAATGCCAAGGTCTCACTTCTAAGCAGATTCTCGAGATCATACGTAGACCTGTAACTCAGAACCAAGGCATGAGTTCACCGTTTTCAAGAACTGTAAGAGAAATTCTCGGTCCAACCACTTAAAAGGTGGTTTTTTAGTGTCAAAGGTGCCCTCTGACACTACATCCCCACCACCAACCAATACACCACCCCGATAACAGGCGAAACAAAACTCCAAAGGAAAAAAATGAAGAAGAGGGCAATAATTAGCACGTTTTGTTCGAGAAAGTCTCGGACAGGTCTCCAAGAATACGGAAGGAAGGCAAAGAGGATCTTTGACCCGTCGAGAGGAGGAAAAGGCATGAGGTTGAAGACAGTGAGCACAATATTTACTATCACCACCATATTAATGATAACAAGTGACGGTTCAAACGCTGTCCCAATAAGAGAATCTCCAAAAAATCTTAAGAAAAGTCCAAAAATAAGAAATAGAATGATGTTCGAAACAGGACCCGCTACAGCAACCAGAGCCTCTCCCCACTTACGGATGAAGGATGTATCAATGAAGTTATATGGATTATACGGAACTGGCTTTGCCCAGCCAATGAGGAATGGCGAACTGGTGATAATAAGGAATGCGGGAAGTAAAATAGATCCAAAAAGATCCAGATGGACGATGGGGTTGAGAGTAAGACGCCCTTCATGCTCAGCCGTCCTGTCCCCTAGCCTACGCGCCATGAGCCCGTGGGAAACCTCGTGAATAACCACAGAAAATACCAGCACTAAAATGTAGAAAACAATCTGTAATGGGTCCATATCTTGCATAAGATAAAATCTATGGTAGCATACCTCTACTTATGGCAAAAGCTTGCGCAATAACACAAAAGAGTAGTATCAACGGAGGTGGGTACTCCAACCGTACTCGTGCAACCCAGTTTAACCCTACTGGTATGCGACGACGCTACACAAACCTTCAGAAGAAGCGTGTTTATATTCCTGAACTTAAGAAGTTTATGACTCTTACTATTTCTACCAAAGCTATCAAGACTATCCAGAAGAACGGTGCCTATGCTACCTTGAAGACTGCGGGGCTTATCTAAACAAACCAATTTTAGTCTGTCGATTTACTCTGTGAGAAACCCAAGCATATGCTTGGGTTTTTATTTTTCTTTCAGGGTCACAAATTGTGACCCTGAAACATTGCCTCCCCAGAGAGACTGTGGTACAAAGAACGCAGTACCAGCACCCATATGAACATTGAAGCTACGCGAGAAGCTCTTACAAAAGGAATCAAGCGATACTGCGAGAATATCAGACCACTGAATCTCAATGGAATCGCAACACCCTCAACACTCACCCTTGGAGATAGAATCCAAACATTCTCTTACTATTGTGTGACTACTCCCACAAAATACTACCAATTTATTGGTGAGTACTACTGGACTGTCATGCAAATGAGTTTGCAGGAGAAGACGGAAAAAGATCAGGATATAATTGCCTGTTTCTTGTATCACCGACAGAAAGACACCGAATTGACTTTTGGGCAAAAACTCAAAGAAGTGTGTGTGATAGTTCCCAAACTTCCTTTTTGTGGAGGTGTGTATACAAGGACAAACCTTGAAACAGTTCTGCATGATGCCTCATATCACCTTAGGTTAATTGCGGATTTTACCGATAAGGTAAACACTATATTATCAACATGAAGCCTTAGGGCTTCTTTTTTGTTATAATTGTCCACATGAAAACATACACAACTAAAACATTTAATCTTCCCGAACTAAAAGGAATTTCTACTAACTCAGTCAGCATTCACCTTAAGTTATACGAGGGATATGTAAAGCATACCAATCTTATTCTTGAAAAGATCACTGAGATGTCGAAAGATGCAGAAGCAAATGCATACGCGGTCGCGGAGACTCAGCGACGCTTCGGCTTTGAGTTTAATGGAATGAAAAATCATGAATACTTCTTCGAGCAGTTCGAGGGTGGCACTGTTGCGTGTGTAGAAGACGGTCTTCTACACGAAGCTATCGCAGAAGAATGGGGATCATTCGATGCGTGGCTCGCACGATTCAAAACTCTCGCACTCACTCGTGGAATCGGATGGGCTATTCTCTATCGCGACCGCGACACCGGACAACTTGTAAATGCATGGGTAGACGAACAACATCTCGGTCAGCTCAACAGCTGTGACATCGTTCTTGCACTCGACATGTGGGAACACTCATATTTTCTCGACTACATTCCTTCAAAGAAAAACGAATATGTAGAAGCACTGTTCGCAAACCTCAACTGGTCAGTGGTGGAGAAGCGTTTGTTGAAGTAGAACGCCAACCGCTCGGTGAATTGAAATATTCTCGGAACATGATAGGCTTGCGCCAGAGGATATACCAATGAAAAATATTAAGTTAGTTTTCCCCAAACCAGAAAATCTTGGGACCCGCTTCCAAAAGACTCACCTTTTCATCATCGAGGAGGTGGGAAAGATTCTCAGCGAGTATACCCGCATCAATCCGGAAGGAATGTTGTTTAAGGGTAAGCACGCACCAGGAGAAGTGACAATTTTCACAGCCCATTACAACAATGTGACCAATGTGGCATTTATGTCACAACTAGTTTCATTTGTTCAGAAGGGATTGAAGTCGACGAAGATTCCAAGTGGATACGGCGCGCAAGAATGGCAACTCTGCCTTGAAAGTAGCGACACTACTGCCGGACATGTGCATCTTTACTTTGAAAACGGAAAGTTCTTCACTCGACCCGTCGCGCGTGCTGGTGACTTCGAAATCAGGGACATTACCGTTCAAGGAGTCATCGACACTATTAAAAGCCACCACTGACCTCACCGGTCAGTTTTTTATTTCATATCCTCAACGTAAAGCCGGTAAACGCGGAAGCAATTTCAACAATACGCATGATGTAGTGAAGGGTGACAAATGATGCAAGAGCAAATGGATAACTGAATGTAAAAAATAGATACGAAACTAACACAGCAACAAAACCAGCAAGCATGGTGGCGGGAATAAATGCGAGCACAAAAGTGTTGGCGATAAACGAGATGGGTGCAAACGAGCCATTCATCCACAACAAGTACGGAAGAAGAAATATCTCAATAGTGAGAGTGGAACACATTATTTCGCCAAGCACTGTCTTGCCGAAACCACCAAACAATTTCTGAGTGTGCGGAACAAATACAATAAGTGCAAACGTTGCCATAAAACTAAGGTGAAAGGACGGATCATACAAAAGTGTGAGAGGGTTGTATAAAATCATAAGCCCACCAGAGAACGTGAGTGCGCGAAATGCGCTGTACGTGTTCCCTGTCCATTTGGCATAGAGTGCAATGACTGCCATCATAGACGCACGAATAATAGTTGTGCCTCCGCCAGCCATCACTGCAAAAAGAGCGATACCAAACATTCCCGCACTATATCCATACAATCGTGGAACAAAAGAAAGTATTTTGATGAATGCTTCAGCGACTATAGTGACGTTGTAGCCAGAAAGAACCACAATGTGAATAAGTCCGACGTCTTTGAATTTCTGTTCGAGGTCGGCACCAAGTCCTCCCTTGCCCGCAATGAGCATCCCAGAAAGAAGCGATGATTCTGGTCGTGGAAGAATCTTTTTAATCTGCCCAATAAAAGAATTCTTAACATCAAAAAGAACATGTTTTAGTTTGTTTCCGTTTCGTTCTGAAAGAAGTGTCGCTGAAGCAGATGAAAGCAAATAGAACACATCGTCTTTTGCGAGGAATTTTTGATAATGGAATGTACGCCCGGAGCTTCCAATAAAATCTTTTGGGTACTTCAATACGCCTTTGACTTTTACCTCGTCACCATAGGCAAACTTCGGATAAAACGGTGCTTTTACGAGGATTTTCTGCTTTTTATTCACTGCGAATCTTGGGTCTGTAACACGAATAATCACCTCTTGATAGAAGGTTTTCTCTTCTGGCTCCTCGACCACGATGCCGATTGTTTCAAAATTACGACCCAAACCACTGTCGAGTAATGGAACATGTGTACGATCATGCCATCCATAACGGATAAAGAAAGCTAAAATAAGCAAAAGTCCCCACACAACAAAAAAGCAATGTTTCCACATTGCTTCATTAGACTAAAACCAAATAAATTAACGCTAAAGTTTTCCTAAAGTATTTATCAAATTTGTCTCTTCACCGGCACTGAACACTTTCTTGAACTTTGCTCCCTTCGCTCCCTTCACTCGAGCTTCACACTCCTCCCATGTTTGGTGTGTCATCACAAGCCCATCCACCAAACTCACATATGAATATGCTTTTTCTTTCGAGCTTTTTTTTGAGGAACGACCAGAAGAAATAGCTCCTGACCCCATTAAATTCATGATGTCGACTCCGTAGTCACTCAGGTTACCTCGGAAAAGCTCCGGGGCGCGCGGTTCCCGCGCGCCCCCTTCTCCCTCTCCTTTCACCTCCTCTCCACTAAAACTATCAGCGTAAGCAGTTGCAATCTCATCACAACGTTCATTCCCCGCAATCCCTGCATGCCCCTTTAGTAACTTCCACTCTATTTTCTTTCCGTGCATTACTTTCATTATGTCTTGCCACAAATCCACATTGGCTACATCTTCTTTGAGCGAAGTCTTCCAATTATTCTTCTGCCAACCAAAGACCCACTTCGTTGCACCATTCATTACATATGCAGAGTCGAGGTAAATAGTAAACTGCTTTTCTTTGAGTTCGCCGGGAACATAGTATCCATCAAAAAAACTAAGGGCTTTGAGCACCGCCATCATCTCCATACGGTTGTTGGTGGTTTCCTTCTCGCCCCCACCTCCTTCATCCACCTTTTCAGTGCCATGACTCTGATATGTAGCAAGAAAGCCATACCCTCCAGGACCAGGGTTTCCTCGTGACGAGCCGTCGGTAAAGATGATGATATCGTTTTCTTTCATAAAAGTATTTTAGCATACACTTGATATGCATAGAATGGTCACACAGTTGTCCAAGCCTTCACTCCTTCTGAAGCATTAGATATTTTTGAGGAGCGTACCGATTGGGATATCATTGTTCTTGACGGTTGCATTGGTGACACTTTTAACTGTCTCCCCGTGCTTCACAAAATCAGACAAAGCTTCAAAGGGCTAATCATTGCGGCATCAAGTGACGCATTCTACCGCGAAATCATGGTCGAAGCAGGTTGCACCCGAGGTTGCGAAAAGATTTCCGTTCTTGGCCTCATCAAGCGTTTTGTCGAGGGAAGACTTCCTGTTTAATAAACAATCATCAACAAATACAAACCAAGCCCTAACAGGGGCTTTTTTGTGTAGAAGACGGTCTTCTACACAACATCAACAATACGGAGACGGAGCTCAGGAAAACCACGAAACATAGAACGTTCAAGATGAGCGACGAGTGTGAAGGGAGTGCCAGTCTCGAGCGCACTGAAACGTGGATCTTCGTTGGCAAAGAAAGCGATAGCGGAAACTTTCTTTCCGTTTGATTTCATAAAGGTGATTTCGAGATGCTCTTTTGTTTTGCCAAAAAGCTTAACGTCCGATGGTACAACACCTTTTAGCATAAATACTGGCTTAGTATTCCCTGTTCCAAACGGTGCAAACTTGTCGACAGTGTCCCACAGCCCAAAATTGATTTCATCAACAGAAAAAAGAGAGTGGTCTGCAATGAGTTCGTCTTCGAAAGAAATAGCTCCTGACCCCATTATTTTTTCATATGAGTGTTGTAGGGCTTCGTCAAGCAGGTGAATCTTCTCACTTGATACAGAGAAACCTCCTGACATCTTGTGTCCACCGCGGTCGATAAAAACATCATTAGTCACGCCGTGCATAAGCGCCACCACATCAGTCTTTCCTTCGGAACGACATGAACCCTTGAGAGTATCGTCGTCTGATCGTCCCCAAAGAAATACGGGTTTTCTATGCTCCTTCATGAGTGAGTTGGCAACAAGTCCAAGCACTGCGGGTCGCCACGATGGGTTTCCAAGTACAATAACCTTCCTGTCTTCGAGTCCTCGCTTGGTTATTTTGGCTTGTACCTCCTTCACTATCCCTGCCACCGCAGACTTACGTTCAATGTTGAGACTATTTAGTTTCTCCACGAGATCCTTCGCCTCTTCCTCGTTGTCGGTCGATAGAAGTCGAAAAGCATCAATAGGGCTTCCCATTCGAGATGCAACATTGATACGTGGGGTGATCATGAATCCAATGTCGTCTTCTACTAAATCTTTTTGTTTTATTTTAAGTGACTTGAGTAGTGTGATGAGACCAATACGTGGAGACTTGCGAAGAACCTTGAGTCCGTATGTTGCAAAGACCCTGTTCTCTCCGACAAGAGGAACCATGTCTGAAAGTGTTGCGATGCCAACCATGTCGAGTAGCCACTTTTCTTTACCAAGAGGGACTGAAGTGGACCAGCGCGCGCCTTCGGCGCGCGCTCTATCATCTGCAAGTAATCCCTGCACCACTTTGAAAATCACCCCTGAACCGCAGATCATTTGATCTGGATATTCAGGACTAATTTTGGGATCAACAATTGCAAACGCAGAAGGAAGAACTTCTGCGGGAAGGTGGTGGTCAGTGATGATGACATCAAGACCAAGCTCGTTGGCACGAGTCACTTCGGCGACATCAGTGATTCCACAGTCGATAGTGATGAGTAGCTTCGCACCATTCTCTGCTATTTTTTCTATTGCCTCAAGGTTAAGTCCAAACCCTTCTTCGTGACGATGAGGAATGTAAACACTCACATTTGCATAGCCGATCATTTTGAAAAAGTCTGAAAACACCACCGCTCCAGGAATACCGTCCGCATCGTAGTCGCTGAATATCACTATTTTCTCATTTTTATCGACAGCCTTTCCAATTCGCTCAACAGTTTTTTGCATATCAGAAAGAAGAAATGGGTCATAAAGACCTGTTTCGTATGAAGGGTTAAGATATGCCTCACGCTTCGAAGCTTCAATGATGTCTCTGTGGAATAATAAATGGTCAAGAAGGGTATCACCTTTGAATTCTCGAACAGAGTAGTTTTTCATGTGCGTATTAGTATATCATTGACAATTAGTTGACTAAGACGTAAGTTTATTGCAGAAAATATGAATACCACCGTTTGTTTCCTACGTACGGGGACTTGTGTCCCTAATGCGGGCTTTAGTCTACACCTCAATCAAGAAGGAATCCAACAGGCTCAAAAAGCTTCGGAGGAGCTCAGAGAGCATTGTTTCGAAATGGTCCTGTGCTCGCCACTTCCCTATGCCAAAATGACCGCAGAAATTGTGGTCGAAAAACAGCCTTTGTTGAGTCGGGAGAATATCATTCTGACTTCCGAACTTATCAATGACCCAAAAACCTCTGATACACAGACCCGTCAGAATATTCGTTCACTCGTTGAACGCATTCGTCGGCAATTTAGTGGCAAAAGAATACTCCTTGTGTCCCACGGACGCATTGGAAAAATATTCTGCTCCGAACATGTTGGAGACAAAGATGAGGTGTACCTAGAGAGTTGGGCGAATATTGCCCGAGGAGAATACTTCTGCTGGGAGTGTCTCAAATAAAAAAACAGTGCGGGGCGACCAAAGGTCGCCCCGCTTTTTTATTTAAATGGGGTCAGGATAAGGTAATAATGTCAAAGGTGCCCTTTGACATTATTTAATTCAGAAATAGCTCCTGACCCCATTTATTTATCAAGCGCGGCAATTCCTGGAAGTGTTCCTTTAAGAAGAAGTTCAAGCATCGCCCCACCCCCGGTGGAGATAAAACTAAACTTATCAAGTAATCCGAGCTCTTTTATTGAAGCAAGTGTATCACCTCCTCCAACCACCGACACCGCAGAACTTTCACCAATTAATTTCGCGAGTGCTGAAGTCCCTTCCTTATAACCCTTTTCATAATTTCCAAGCGGACCATTCCACAAAATGTACTCAGCTTGTTGAATTAGTGGACGTAATTCTTCAATTCCTGCCTTGCCGGCATCCATAATCATTTGGTCTTTCCAAATAACATCAATAGGGATGCGAAGCTTTGGATTATTTACAATGGAAGAAACATCCACACTATCAGAAACAAGCGAACTCTTCACGTCCATCCCTTTTGCTTTAAAAATATCATTTGCAAGTGCGCCTCCAACAAAAACATTATCAGCTTTATCTAAAAACTTCTCAATGAGAGGAAGCTTGGTTTCAAACTTTGCTCCCCCAATAATAAATAAAAATGGATGAGGAGTATTCTCATCAATCTTAAGGTGTGCAATTTCATCTGTAAGAAGCAACCCTGCGTAACTTGGAAGGTGTTCAGCAACTCCCACTACTGACGCATGCTCGCGGTGAGACACTGCAAAAGCATCATTCACGTAGATGTCGGCGAGCGCCGCAAGGCGCTCGCCGAATCCTGTATCATTCTTCTTCTCTTCTTCATATTGGCGAATATTTTCAAATAGCACCACCTCGCCATCTTGTAAATTTGCCAACACAGCTGAAGAATCATCACTAAATATATCCTCAACAAAGTGAATATCTTGAAGTCCTATCACTGAATCCTCCTTGAGATACTCAAACACAGGAACAAGAGTTGGTACTTCTACCTCTTTTGTTTCAATATGGCTTATAAGCAACACCTTTGCCCCTCTCTCTTTTAAATAGGTAATGGTTGGAAGAGCACGAAGAATCCGGTAATCATCAACAACTTTCCCCTCTTTAAGAGGAACATTAAAATCTACTCGCACAAGAACCTTCTTTCCTTTAAGATCTGATTCCTCTAATTCATTTATTGAATGTATCATTTTTTAATTCAGTTTATTTTTAAGTGTCAAAGATGCCCTTTGACATTATCTCTTACAACGTATCAAGTGCTCGTAAAATTCCGATAAACTCATCAGACATTAGGCTCGACCGTCCAACAAGTAGGCCGTCTACATCTCCCCCTTTTACTAATTCATTGGCGTTCGCGGAGGTCACTGAACCTCCGTACAAAATTGGTACTTCGAACGCTTTGTTTTTACCGTACAGATCCGCGAGCACTTTACGAATAAAAATATTTCGCTGGTGAATAGTATGTGAAGTCACAGGTTCTGAAGCACCCACCGCAAAGACTGGTTCATAAGCAATTATGACCTTATTAATATTCGTAGAGGAAATTCCCGCCAAACTTTTAATAAGCTGATTTTTGATATAAAGGAGATAATCCCCGCGAGCATCATCACTCAGTTCCCCAATACACACCACAGGAATAATCCCTTCGTTGATAAGTAATAATGCTTTTTTTGAAACTAAATCATCCGTCTCTCCCATTGCTCGACGTTCTGAATGACCCACAATACAATAAGAAACACCAATACTTTTTAACATCGAGGCAGAGAGCTCGCCTGTGTGGGCACCCGACTTCTCACTTGATACGTCTTGCGCACCGTATGCCATTTTACGAGAAGCAGTCTTTCCTCGAAGTGTTGATATGTATAAAGAAGAAGGACAAACTATAGGAATAGTCTTTTTTACTTTTACTAGTCGCTTCTTGATATTGTCATGCAACACCTTAGCGTTCTTGAGTGTGTCAGGATTCATCTTCCAGTTTCCAATCACAATCTTTCGTTTCTTCATGCCATCAGTATAACAATAAATTGGGGTCAGGAGCTATTTTATAAAATAGCTCCTGACCCCAATTAACCCCAATTAAATTTCTTGCCATTCATCAACTACCCAAGTCCCTCCTGGACCACTACTGAAATTAACATTAATAAGTCCTGTTTCGTAAATTAGTGTTGTGCCACCAGACAACGTCATGTAGTTTGCTACCGCAGCTTTGGCACTTGCTCCTCCATTAAAGCGAATACCTCCGTCTTGCGCCACCAGAACCACTGAACCTGCTCCTCCTGAAACATCTATAGCATAATTGTTGCCACAACTTATCCCTGTTGAACAGAGTGTGTTAGTAGATACTAAGAATGCATAGCTTCCTGTTTGTCCGTTACCCGTAACATATGCTCCCCCTCCAAGGTCAGTAGTACCATCCACCACGATTACCCCCGCAGTAGTGCCATACGAACTCCCAAGTTGGATTCTACCTGATCCATTCATATCAATGTCCCCAGTTACGTACAATGTACCATTAATGGTAAGTATTGCACCCGAACCCACCGTCAAATCACCATTGATACGCATATTTCCCGATGTTGAAGTGGAAGTATTGCTTCCGAGTATCCAACTACTATTTCTCACATTACCGGCAGACGCTTCATTTTTCCATCCTTCAATCTGTGAATCAGAAATTGGATATGCATTAGGTGCAGGATCTGATTGCGAAGTGTTGCATATTTTGTTGTTACCAGTACCCGATTGGCAGAACAAGCTACCGTTTATCGTCGCATTGGTAACGGAGTGCGCATGTGCGCTTCCCCCTATGGTTGGACCGTTGTTCGGATCAGTACCACTAATGAGTCCGTTATCTCCTCCAAGATATATATAGAAATACCCATCTAAACTAGCAGGTGATGTGGTAGTCCAGCTTCCACCAGACTTTCCTTTCATCATACTTCCTCCTGCGTATCCATTCGCATTTCCTCCCCATTGATAATAAGTGTTTGGATCATTCCCGTATGGTGATGTATCTACGACAAGCCAGTAAGTTGTATCTGGAGTTAGAGAAACACTAGAACCAGAGCTGTTTACGGGATTAGTTGCTACCCACCCGTACGAGCTGGTGATTTGTGCAGTACTTATAGAACCAGAAGCAAGTGTGGTACCAGATGGCGCCCCTAAATTGTTGGTAGTAATGCGCACAGTGATATTAGGAAGTGAGCTGTTTTGTCTCATATAGAGCCACACTTCAGTCAATGGACTTGTAGTTGATACTGTAAACGACTGAGCGAAATCTTCGGTGGCAGAGCTAGTTGCCATAGTAATATCGTAAGTAGGCGTGCTTGAACCTGCATTTACTTGATCAGTCACAGCACTTGAACGATTGGCGGACATTGCGGTGCCAGTTATCGAAGTTCCTCCTGTTCCTATAATATCTCCATTTGAATATACATTTCCTTGAATACTTGCCCCCCCTGAAAGAGATAATCCTCCATTCCCTGTCTGAAGACCATAACTAAACGAAGCGCCGACATCTTGAGAAAATGTAGAAGAGACGGTGCGAGTGAAGCGATTGTATGCAGTAGCTTCGGAAATGATTCGTTTGGTATTACCGATATCAATTACCGTTGCGCTTGAAGTTGCATTGTTGAGAGCGAGCGTAAGTGTAGAAGGAAGCGCTCTTCCCTGATTAAGTCGGTAGTGAGCATCATTGTTAAGCGCTTCGGCTGTTATATAACCTTGTGTAGATTTAACGTAGTTTCCGCTCGCGCGTACCTGTTCTGCTATAGGACTCGCAATGGCCATCATCATTGAAAGTGTAATGAGAAGGAAAAAGATAACTGCTCCAATGACTACTTGCCCGCCTTGTGTAGATGGGCATCTTCTACATTTATTTGTTGTGATTTTATTTTTATTTTTCATTTTTCATTGTGTCGAAATGTCAAAGGGCACCTTTGACATTTAATAGGACCCTCGAAGCATTACCGTGTTATAAAAATTCTTATTCTCAATAGCCATCTCAATCTTCACACCCTCAGAATTACCCGTAGCAATGCGACGGAATGTAAGTATGCCAACTTGAATATTACTTGTGGTGAGCGCTCCCTGACTTACATTGTTCTGTTCCATCATAATCTTACCATCCAAAAGGAAGAACTCTGCTCCGGTATCAAGAAGGAGTGAGCCTGATGGAGTATTGTATGAAGTTCCTGATCCATTGATAGTGTTTGCTTGGCGTATCTCTCGAGACATGCGGTCCATCGCAGCAAGCGCCGACATTTGTGCGTTCTTTACATCCTTAATATAGCGATATGACGAAGAAAGAATAAAAACTGAATTAATAATCGCGCCCAAAAGTATTACGAAGAGAGATGCATAAACAACTGTCTCAACAAGAGTAAATCCTTTTTTGTGTAGATTTTTCATAATTAATTATCAAATATATTAAATACGTATGTTTGCAAAGTATGAGTAGAAGTTGCATTGTTGTTTTGCCAAGACACCATCACAGTTGCCTTCTTAGTGTCTGCGTCAAGTGTCCCCGAAGAAGCAATGTTGTATGCACCATCACGATACACATCTTCTATCTGCACAGTACGGTAGAAACGAGAGTCAATAATAGTAGTTGTTGTGGTTGCTCCGTATGCTTCGGTATTTTGTGCATACACCAAATAATATTTTGGTACTGATGAGAGATTTCCAATATTAGTAGAATATCCTCCATCTCGCATAGAGTGAAGTGCTTCAATGCCCTCTTCTGCAAGGAAAGCAGCCTGCAATTTGGGAAGAGATTGTAAAGAAAGAGAAGAAAGGTTTGCATACACACCAAGTACCGCAACAAATGAAGAAGCAATAATTGCTGCCGCAACTAATATCTCGACTAATGCTACTCCTTTATTATATTTTTTTCTCATTGGATTTCAGCAAGCCCTGTCGCTTGTATGAGGATGGTCTTAGTTGTCGATGCTCCCTTTTTACTTGTAAAAATAATACTTCCTGTCGCAGACGGCGTACCTGTAATACGGCTAAAATAAAGCTCACTTGCTCCGCCTGTCAGAGAAGTACTCGCCACTGAGTCGTGAAAATCATAAGTAATAACATTGCTTCCTGAAGCAAAAGAGTTTCCCTGAAAGAAACTAAGAGAGCTTGTGGCAACACGAACACCAAAAGTTGCATTGTCTTGCGAAGCGACTGTCTGGGCACGCGCTTTAGCAATGTATGAAAGAGAAATCTCGGCTTCCTTCTCGACTGAGACAGTTCGAAGCTTGCTTGAAAATGCTTCAAATGTAATACCGGCAAGAAAGACTATGATTGCCAACACAATAAGCAACTCCATGAGAGTAAACCCTCGTGAATATGAAATCTTCATACAAATAGTATATCAAATAAATAGCTCCTGACCCCATTTATTACAGATCGTTCATCACTGAATACATCGGAGAGATCATTGATATAGCGAAGAACCCTACTCCGATACCAATAACAATCATGAGTACCGGCTCAATGATAGTCGACATATCTTTGGTCTTCTGCTCCACTTCCTGCTCATAAAAATCCGCGACCCCAGAGAGCATGTGTCCGAGCTCCCCTGTCTCTTCACCCACACTTGCCATCTCACCTACGAAGATCGGATACAATCTCTCATTCTCAAGAAATACGCCTGACAAAGGAAGTCCTTTTTCTACACGAAGAGCCGCTTGTTCAAGTACTTTCTTATAATAAGAGTTTTGAAGTACCTCACCTGTAATACTAATAGCAAGAACCAAATCTACCCCCGAAGAAAGGAGAGATGAGAGAGTGCGAGCAGTACGGGCTGAATTAGTTTCTTTGATAATAAGGCCGACAACAGGTAAACGGAGAACGCAGTAGTCAAAAGCTTTCTTACCAAAGGGTGTGCGGAGGGAATAGTAGAAAGCGGTAACAGAACCCACGATAGCTAGGAAAGCCAAGATGTAATGATGTTGAAATATTCCAGACAACCAGATAACGAACTTGGTACTGGTGGGAAGTTCACTTCCAAGCTCGGCAAACGTCTCGACGAGGCGAGGCACCACGAAAGTAAGCATGAGGATTCCAATAACTATCATAAGGGAAATAATCACTCCTGGGTACACCATAGCCCCTTTCACTTTCTTTTGTATGAGATATGTTTTCTCCAATTGATCCGCTATTTGTTTGAGAGATGAAGCAAGGTTACCTGACTCTTCACCTGCCTTGCTCATAGAAACAAAAAGAGAACCGAATACATCTGGAAACTTAGCAAGAGCTTCATGAAAAGATTTACCCTCGCTAATAAATCGGTTGAGCTCTGAGAAGATGTGCTTGAGCTTTTTTTTCTTGGTCTGTCTCTCCATTACTTGAAGTGCACGGGAAAGCGCAAGACCGGCACTAATCATCCCTCCAAGATTACGAGCAAAGATTATTTTCTCATGCATGTTCACCCCACCAAAAAAGGCAGGCACGTGAAGTACTCCAGAAAGCACGCCTTTTTTAATTTCATTACAAGAAAGAACAGTTTCGCCTTCTTTGCGTAAGTCACGAAACAAAGCAAATTTGTCATTTGCTTCGCGCTCACCTTGATACGTTTCTCCACTCACTTTTTTGGCTTTGTAACTAAATTGCATTGCAATTAGTATATCATTTTAGTCGTTGTAGTGATCTTGAAGCTTTGGTCGTTCTTCTATAGTATCGTCAATGAGGTGTGAGGTATCAGTAATTCTTCGTGGCGGATTCTCGATGTGTGGGTGACGAGGAGAAACAATTGGTCGAAGCTTGTCGGCGCCAATAACATTAGGGGTAGAAACAAAGGTGTGGGCAGGCTGTATGATGGGGGTCGGCACTGCAATAACCTCCTCCTGCTCAACAACTAATTCATCATTAGTTACAGCAAGGTACTCTATAACAGGCTTAAGTAGATAGTCTGTGACATCAAGGGATAGGTTAGCTGCCACCTCAGGAGAAAGACCAATCTCTTCAAAAAGAACATGGAGATTGTCCACCGACTCGAGTGCCATAAGAACAAACAATACAATATGTTCGACTGAAGATGAAATCTCTTCGTCAAAACGATATTTGCGAAACACTAAAGACATTTTTCGAGATAGTTCTTCGGAAGCGATGTATTTAGCTAGTTCTTCAGGAAGAATTTTTACTCGCTCAGATAGTATATTGTTTAAGTTTGTATCCATAAATTATTTCTTATCTTCTTTCTTATCTTCTTTCTTATCTGATGATGCCGACTCTTTTTTCTCCTTTTTATCTCCTGTGCCAAACTCCTTTTCATAGACCTCCGCGAACGCTTCAAAAGCTTTATCTTTTTTTGATTTTCCTTTTTCTTTAATAATATCTTGTACCATTGCCATTTTTGAAGTAGTCATACCCTTAGAAGCGAACCATTTATCTAAGTCACTAGCGGTCGCATACGATCCACCTCGCGATTCCCCCTTTCTTTTTACTTCTTTAATTTTAGATACAATATTCATATCAATATGCTCTTGAATCTTACTAGCACTCTTATTTTCTAAACTGATTCCTTCGACATCCTTTGTGTTTTTTGCGTACTCTATTGCCGCATGACTATTTGCATCAGATCTCATTTTTGCAACAACTTTTGCATTTACAGAATTACTAGCTTTTGCATCGTAATCACTATTAATTAAACCTAAAGAACTCTTTGCTTCCTTAATAATATTTTCTTGTTTGTTATATGCACTTATAGTATCCTGCTGTGCACCTATTTTTGCATCAACATCCATCTCCAACTGAGCTTTCTGTACTTTTATTTTCTCAGCTCCTGATTGGATAGCTTCAATTTCTTTCATTTTCTCAGTTTTCTCCTCATCGTTCGAAAGCTCAGACCACTCCTTGTATTTCGCAGCAATCTGGTTGCGGATGTCAATTTCTTGTTTATTTAGAGGACCAAGTGCTGCTTTTTTTGTCTCTTCAAGACTTATAATGGTTTGTTCGGCTGTTTCTTTCTTTGTTTTAAGATCACCTCTGTTAATTTCTTCTTCTGCTTTTTCTTTAGAAGAGATAAGTGACCCTGCCTGAACATCAGTAGCTATTTTCTTCTCCGCCTCTAATGCATTAATATTCATTTGTTCCTTAATTGTTTGACTCTTAACTCTTTTTTGCTGATCCTCCCACCCCTTCTGTGAATCCTTGAATGATTTGGCATAGCCACCTTTCCCGCCAACCTCACCCAAACCCCCAGCAAGTTTTCCAAAACCACCTATTCCTCGCATATCCATACTTCCTTCAGAGGCGGTCTTGAGCCCCTTTTCCAAGCGACGACCAACCAAACCACCAAAACCTTTTGACGCTGCGAGTTTTTTTACTGAATCACTTTCCTGAAGAGCTTTCACACCACGTCCAATGGTTTGCCTCGTCAAAAATGCTCCCGATCCAAACGCCGCTTTGCCAGCCACGTTACGAGCAAAATCTCCTCCGTGTGCACCCATTTTCTGAGATATCACAAGAGCTCCGAGCATAAGGCCAATGAGGATGACGAAGTTGAACAATGTACCTATTGCATCAGAATTACCTTTAAGTACTTGACCGAAACTCATTTCTGTAGTTCTTCCTGTAATAACCTGCAGTACCATCAGCATGAGGAGTAGAAAGATAGCAGGAAAGAAAGTTTGGTTTATTAGACTACTAAACCACGTAGAAAAATGCTTTTGCGTCTGTGGAAGAATGTTAGCCGCAAAGGCAAGAGGAGACAGTATCATGAGATAAATAAGCGTCACTGTACGAATCAAGAAAAGAATTGCTCCAACTAGAAAAACAAAAGCTGTTACTAGAATAAAGATGGAGCCTCCTACTGCGATAATTAAAATATTAATACCTGTCGTAGCATTACCAGCAAGTGCCTTGACTAGTTCCCGACCATGCAGGTCACTAGGATCCTTATCTTTTGAGTACCAAATAGTGGTAAGTCCGAGACCTTTAATAACAGCAGCTGAAATACCCTGATCCGCACCATTTTTAGCATCATAAAAGGGATCATTCGTAGTTGTCTTACCAGCCACCCCCATTTTCTGGTATACACTCAGTGCGAGAATATTTCCCGAATCTATTATGACTCGCGTAAAAAACAAGCTGAAGTTAAGAACAAGGGCAATCATAACTACTCGGACGAGTAGCTTCTGGGTATTTGCGGTGCTTGCTTGAACTATAGTACTAATAGCGATATACAAAAGAATAAAAATAAAACCAATGTTCGCAACATCTCTAAAAATTTTCCACCCAACATCCACAATTGGCATACCCTCTAAGAATTTACCGAAATTAAGGCTGTAGTTGAGAGTAATATTAAAAAGCGCTACCGCAGCCCAGAGTATCCAGCTTGCTATCTGAAGTATGAAGTTTGCAATAAAAGGGGCAACTACCTCTAGTGTCCATTTTTGGAGATCGTTCAATCCGTTTCCCACGGCATCAGCTGCCCCTTTCTGAAGTTGGCGATTCCATTCATTAAGTGCCGCACCCGCTGTTGAATATGCAAGAGGGCCAGTTACTAAATCATCTTGAGGCGCTGTAGCTCCTGCGGGAGCTACAGGAGCTACCCGAGCAAACACCCCAGCGACACCAAAAGAAAAAGATGAAACAAGTACTAAAAATAAAATTAAATTTATAATAAATCTTTTCATTTTATAAATCAATTGGTCAACACTTGATTAAGCGCTGTTTTAATAAGCTGGTTAACAAGAGCTGACACTACTTGATCAAACTTATCCGCGAGAACAAGACGCTCTCGACCTGTGTTAAGAGTGGAGTTAACTTGTTGCTCGATTACCTGTCCTGGAGTGCTGTATCCACAAACACCTTTCACTACACGAGAACTTCCATCTTCATCCTGAATAGTCTCGTCTTTACTACATTTCTTAAATGAAAGGAATCCACTTCCAAGTTGCATGTCGACTTTGGCAGTGTTTTGTTGCAGAGCAACACGTCGCATATGGTTCTGATTGGCAAGAAAACTTGCACCATATATGTTGTTTTGTGGGTTCTGTGTCATCTCTGACCAATTCTCAAGATACCCCGAAGCGGGGCTTTGACCTGAAACATACACATCAAAATCTCCTGCACTTGAGACGATATCACTCATGCTACACTGTAGGGGATTATTTCTACCCGAAGCATCTCCCGCCAATCCAAGCGCAATCTCTACTCTGAAAGGCTCACAGATGTTGAGCCCTGTGGTGTTGTATACAACCTCATTAAGAAAGCTGGCTGTCTCATAACTTGCTATATCACTAAAGAATTTCTGAGGGTTCTCGACGAAAGCCGGGTTACCATCAAAACCAGAATTAATCCAATCGATGGTTGCGTTTGCAATATATTCAATCATTGCATTGATAATACAGTAAGCAATAGAGTCTGCTGATGGTGGCCACCCTGTAGATCCTCCTGACTTTCGATCATCGCTTGTGGTCACGGAATTTAGTTTGGTGTAATGATCAGGATTTATAATACTACTGATTAAACCTGAAATAAGAGAAGAGACAACTCCACCAAGTGCACAGCTGGCTAGTTCTGTTGCTGATTTAGTCAAGTCGGCCGTCTGATTTTTACTTCCTTCTCCTGTCTGACCTGTCACAAAAGTCTCTCCTTGGCTTCCCTGACTTTGAGTGGGAACTTGGATTTCACTTTTGTCTGACAAGTCAGGAGTATCAAGAGGTGCTCCCCCTCTACTCTCGTCATCATTAGATTGCCCTTGAACCGATAGTTGACCAATAAAAACCGATGAGAAAACAATAGTAATACCTAGTAATCCAACAAGACTATTCTTAAAAAATTTTAATAAGTATTCCATATATTTCCAGGTTCAGTAGCACTAAAAATTATACCATTGTTTTTAAATTCCTTTGCAATAATTGCCAAAATTTCTTGCGATTTATTTCCACTATCCTCAAAAGTCTTTAGGGAGAGAAGGGCTTTGACAGGATCAATTTGATAATCAGCCAAAGAAGAAAGGGCTACGTAAGCGACATGTGTCGTGTTGATGAATTGCACATGCGTCAAACCAATACTGCTTGGCACGGGAAGAACAGCAAACTCGGCAAGCATTTTCTCATAATTAACAAGGGCAAAATTATTATTTGAATATGACCCGACAGTAGATTGATAGTTATTGATTGCCCGAGCAAGACCGTTTCCATATGTTTTTAATGACACAACATCTGTGGGAACCACTTTAATATCAGCAATACTGTATCGAGGAGGAATCTGGTCCAAAGAAATACCAGAAACAGCATTTAGTACAAGTTCTTCTTGGGTTTGTTCATTAAGTTGTCCACTTTGCTCAAGTGACATGAATTGCGCAAAAAGACCTCGAGAAAGAGTAGTGGAAAGGTTATCAGGATTCTCATTTATACTTTTAGACAAGCTTAGTGAATCTTCGGCTGTTACCCCTCGGGTCTCAATAAGGGTGTCATTTGGACCTGCAATAGTAGGATCTCTTCCCTCTGCAACTTCTTTGCCGTCGAGTGTTCCATCTCCATCCGTATCAGGGTTGTTTGAGTCTGTCTTCCAAAGCGCTTCCTGCCAATCACGTAGACCATCCTTGTCGATATCCTTGTCTGCTTCAACTGTCTTAAGATCTGCAAACTCAAGCTGTCCCACCTGTGATACGCCTTGCAGTACAGAAAGAATTTTATCTTTGATATTAGTTGTATAGAGAAAATAGGAAACAAAGAGTGCAAGAACTACAATAATAAGTGCTTGGATCTTTTTGCTTGGAAGAGTGGATAACATAGCAAAATTATATCAACAAATGATATAATCCACCATATGAATACTTTCACAAAAATTATTGTGTGCTTGCTAACTCTTTTGTCAACAGACACTGGAGCGCACGCACAACAAGCTTTTACTCGAAACCTCCAACAAGGAAGCTCGGGAACGGATGTGTTAATGCTTCAGAGCTTTCTAAACAGAGATGAAGACACCCAAGTTGCTGAAACAGGACCAGGTTCAGAAGGAAACGAGACTTCCTATTATGGACAGGCTACCAAGAATTCAGTTATCAAATACCAGAAAGAAAACGGATTAGGAAAATCAATGGGATTTTTTACTTTATACTCAGGAATTACTGACGAAAGAACTCGTGCATCGATGAATGCAAGCACTACAGCAATGCACAATAAAAACAAAACTAAGTGCCAAAAGCCACGAGAAAGCGGGCTTCAAGGTGGTGCAATGACCAATCTTCTTAGTACTTTAAGTATTTCTAACACTTATAATGAGAAGAAAACTGAGCTCCATAAGAATTTTATGAGCGGAGATATTATTGCTAAATGGGTTGGGCTCAATGGTCTATCCCAAATAGACATTTCTACGAAGAACATTCAACCATTCATTGCTTCTGTTGATGTTGTTAAGGGTGCTGAAAGTATCCTTCCTACCCCAGAAGAAATAATTCAAGCACCTATGAACATTCTTCAATCGGTTACATCAGGGAAATTCCCTACTTCTTTGATTGATATGCCTGGTCTAGGCAACTCAATGGTATTCGAGGAAGGAGATACACTTATTATAAATGGATGTAACTTCACTCCAACTGTTACAGTAAACTTAGGAATGGCGGGAACAATGAAGGAGTCCTCAAAAGAAGGAGGAACGGTCATTGAAATTGAGATTAAAACAGAACTTCAAGAAATGGTCGACAAGCTTCTTATCGACTTCACCAATGAAGAGGACAGATCAAATGCCCTCGAAGATATGCAGGGATTCATGACCATGCCAATAAGTTCTGGTGTTCCAGGACAATCATCAGGTAGTCAAGGACAAGGTTCACAAGGAGGAGGTTTACTTCCTCAGGTTCTTGGTGCAACCACTGATGTGATTCGAAATACCCCAGGTCTTTCAAAACTACCTGGTTTTTCTCAACTTCTTAATCTTATTGATGGAAAGCAAACACAGAGCACTTTAACCACTCCATTCATTGGGGGACAAGAAATGCCCGGTATTCCTGTATACATAACAGTAGAAAACTCTGGAAACAAGGGTGTAAGCAACAGTTACCAGATGTACTATAAACCTCACTAATATGAAAAAAACTTCAAACAAAAACATTATCCTTTCAATTGCTGTAGCTTGTGCTTTGATTGTCGGATCGATACTTTCTACAAAAGTAGACGCGCAAGGTTTAGGTGGATTAGGAAAGCAAATAGGAGGAGCAATAAATGCTGTAAACACTCAGAATCAGGTCTCTCAAAAGATTCCAGGTCTAGACTTGCACTACGAATTCGCTGGAAAAATGACCGTAACCGACATCTGTTGCAATGGTCTCGTGTACAATATACAGAAAGGAGATGCTGTAGGAGGAGGAGCAACAGGATCGTTTATCTTTCCATGGCAAAACATGATTCCTGTGTATCAGCTCGGTATTGGTCTTTATCAATATTGGCAACCTATGACTGGAAAAACTGTTGCGGGAGATGCAACTAAATCTGGTCAATGTATTATAATCGCTTCAGAATGCGAAGCTCAGTACGATGTTGATTACACCACATGGAAGATGGGAACTATTCTCCGATAGAGTTCGCCACCACCACCTCCACCCAATCCTCAAGCACGAGATCTTCCGCTCGTACTTTATTATCTTTGTAAGACTCCGGCACCACAAACCCTGCTTCGCGTAGATTACCCACAAGCATCTTCCGTTTGTGTGCAAAGCCTGCTTTCATTACTGCAAAAAACTTTTCTTCGGGGATGTTGTTATCAACAAAGTACTTCTTTGAAATATTCTTAATACATAAAATAGCTGAATCCACATTCGGCGCTGGCACAAAAGAACCTGCGAGAACTTTCGATACATATATAGGTGTGCCGTATGCTTTTACCGACATCGAGAGAATGCTTTCTTTCTTGTCGCGCGCCACTACACGCTCCGCCACCTCCTTCTGCACAAGAAGTGTCATAAGTGTGGGCTGTTTGTGTAGAAGACAGTCTTCTACATTTTTCTTACCCTCAAGAAACATGCGGAAAATCTGACCAGTGATGTAGTACGGGATATTTGCGATAAGTTTGTAGTGTAGATGGTCACCTTCTACACTACCTAGCCCTCCAAGGGTCAAATGCTCGGCATTTGACCCTTGCGCCATCCGAGAAAGGGCCTCAAAAACCTGTTTTCCAATCTCCAAAATATCCCCCACCACAAGTTCAAACTGCCCGCTCGAAATCTCGTTTTCAAACAGTTCGCTCAAATACTTTGCCAAAGTCTCGTCCTTTTCGACAGCTACTACCTTTGCCCCCGTCTCAAGAAGCCGTGCCGTGAGCGCACCTCGTCCTGGACCAATCTCGAGCACCATCTCCCCTGCTTTTAGTTCAGACGCGGAAATAATATCGGCAAGTGCCTTTGGTGAATTAAGGAAGTTTTGTCCGAGGGATTTCTTGGGTGCGGGAAACATGGGTCCAATATAGCAGATTCCAGAGCGATGAATAGTTTTCCCTATTCTTTCTTTTTTCCACCGAGCTTTCCGTGCGCGAAGCTAAACATTTTTACCACCTTCTTTTCTCTAAAATAGACACTGAGAACAAAGAGAACATCCGCGGGTATTATTTTTATAAGAGGTATAAATTCAATAATCATAGACAGACCGTATCGTTTCCAAATAAAACCATTAAGAGGCTTTCCTCGATATCCACCCGAAACCTTATTCAAACTCCAAACAAATAAAATAACTGCGATTATAAAAGAGGTGATCGTGGTAAATATGGCTCCTATTCCAGATATGTCTGCGAGATCAAGAAGGCTTTTAATCATTGTTGCACTGAACATAAATATAGGAAATTGAGGTTTCTCTGGAGGTGGTTCCTTGGCGAGTTCTTTGTGATTTACATCATCAAAACCTCCTTCCATGCCATTGTCAGCGAAATGGTCTTTTATTTCTTGCACCTTACCATTGTCCCCCCTTTCTGTTTCAAGATGTTGATATTTTTCTTTTAGTTGTTCGTAGGCCATAGGCTACTCATATCATACTCTAAATAGAGGGGTGTGGGCTAATAATCAATAAACACACTCTTAATCCCCATATTAGTATTTGATCTCTCGAGTAACTCTTCAGGAATATCGGCAATAAATTCAGATTCGAGATTGTATTTCTTCTGACCGAAAACTGTTCGGACAAGCGCGTACGAAAGGTTGAGCTTTGAGCGGGCGCGGGTGAGTGCCACATAGAACAGGCGCCGTTCCTCTTCTCCTTCTTCTTGTGTGATGCGCTGACTATTCATGCGCTTGTGTGGAAACAGTTCTCCTTCAAGACCGACAATAAACACATGGTCAAACTCGAGACCTTTTGACGCATGCACTGTGAGGAGCTTCACCCCCTTTTTATTCTTCTCCATTTCGTCTTGATCACTCATGAGTGAAACTTCCTCCATAAATATTTCGATAGCTTGTTCTGGTGGAAGGTGGTCATACTTCTTTCCAAGCGTCACAAGCTCCTGCAGGTTGGCAACCTTTTCTTCGTCTTCATGTTTTCCTTCTGCGTAAAATTTGAGAAGCCCTGAAACATTAATAATGAAATTGAGCGTGTCTGACATTTTTTTTGAGAATGCTTGCTCGCGGATTTCAAGAAGTGATTCCAGAAATCGATCATAAGTCTTGCGGGTAGATGCGGTGAGCAAGTCTACTTTTCCTGAAAGAATTTTGTCTTCGCTCGCACTTCCAATACCACGCGCGGGCACATTGAGCACTCGCTTGAAATCGGACTCAGATGCAGGGTTGAGCGCAAGACGAAGGTAGGATAACACATCCTTCACTTCCTTTCGTTCAAAGAAACGCACACCAAGAACCTGATGAGGAACAGCTCGTGCCAGGAAAGATTCCTCGAGAATACGTGACTGAAAGTTGGCACGATACAACACCGCTATCTCATCTGCTGGCACTCCCTGCTCTATGAGTTCCTGTGAGGTGCGCGACACGAAGTCAGCTTCGTCTTGCTCGTCGTATGCATTGTACACAGTGATCTTGTCTCCACCCTCCTTTCGAGTAAATAAATTCTTGTCACGTCGGTGTACATTCTTTTTTATTACTTCATTTGCTGCAGTCAAAATAACATTTGTTGAACGATAATTTTCTTCCAACAAAATAATGCGAGAGTTGGGATAATCTTTTTCGAAATTTAAAATGTTTTTAATGTCTGCTCCACGCCAACTGTAGATGTTTTGATCAATGTCACCCACCGCGCAAATGTTTTGACTTTTCTCTGCAAGAATCTTCGCGGTTTCATACTGTACTCTGTTGGTGTCTTGGTACTCGTCAATGTGTATGTATTTCCATTGGTTCTGATACTTCTCACGCACTTCTGGGTATTTCTTAAGAAGAAGTAGTGATTTCAAAAGAAGATCATCGAAGTCGAGCGCCTTCTCTTTTTTCAAAATGTTTTCATAATGTTCCCACACAGACCCTGCAACCTTCTTCATGTAATCGTTTCCCGAATTGCCATCAAAGTCCTTGAGTGAAACAGCATTGCCCTTTTCACGACTAATGGCAGAGAGCACTTGGTTCGGGTCGAATTGCTTGATATCAAATCCCGCACGAGTCATAGCCTCCTTGATGGCACGCTTACTGTCAGACCGGTCGAAGATAGTAAAGTGACGAGTGAGACCAAGAAGCTCGGCATTTTCCTTGATAATATGCACACCGAGAGAGTGAAACGTTGATACAAAAGGAGTACCATTCATGATACCAAAGGGGGTACGCGTAAAAATGGGGTCAGGAGCTATTTTCCCAAACTGCAGTGGGGGGGAAAATAGCTCCTGACCCCATTTTTCTCTCACCCGCTCTCGCATCTCCTTTGCAGCTTTATTGGTGAAGGTAATAGCAAGAATAGATTCTGCAGGAACTCCTTTCTCCACCAGGTGGAGAATTCGAGAAACCAAAGTCTTAGTCTTGCCCGCTCCCGCTCCCGCCAATATTAAAACCGGTCCTTCTGTTTGAAGGACCGCTTCTTTCTGTTGATCATTTAGTGATTGCATGCGTACCAATATAACACAAAACCACTTTTGGTTTGCAGTTTATTTTCGCGCCTTACGGAGCTCTTCAACAATCAAAGTTGAATTCATATCTGCACTAACATATCCCTTCAAAGATTCAGATACTTTTCCAAAGTTTGCGCGAAAGCCCTGCACGTTCACGGTCACCGCACCATCTTTAACACGCTGTATAGAATCCCCAAGAACATCTTTGCTTTCATCACCTAGCTTCAAGGTACCACTTTGAATGTCAAAAATATCACCGGAGCTAATACCAACACTCTTCATATAACCAGGGATAGTGTGTTCCTTCTCGAGAAAATGATTTACAAGAACATCATACACAACCTGATCTTTCTGAAGATCTGTCATGGTTTCCATTCTTCCGTCAATCTTAAGAAGATCATTAATAACCTGAGGAAGGCTGGTAGGAGCTTTCACTTCATATGGTGCAATTTCTTGAACTGCTTGTATTACTTCTGGTGTTGGTGAAGGAGTGGGTGAAGGTGTAACTTCTGATGTCAGAATTGGAGCAGAGCTCTTTGGTTGAGGAATAACAGTCTTCTCAGAATTTAAGTTTGGATCAAGGTTTGGTTGTGGGGGGTTCTCTGTAGCAGAAGTAGGAAGGATTTCAATTTCGGGTTCTACTACTTTAGGAGTTTCGACCACATTACTTAGAATGGGAGCCTTTTCTAACACGGGAGTATTTTCTGGATTCACTTCAAGATGAAGCTTCCCATCTTTTTCAAAAATATTAATATTGTCACCTTTGTGTACCCAATCAAGACCCCTTTCTCCTTTTGGACCAAAGATTTCTTTCATGAGAAGATGTGCCTTGCGACCCGCTTCCTTCTCACCCATCCCCTGTTCCCGCAAATATTGAATCATTGCGTACTCACGGCTCTGATTTTCGGTCGCTAGTTTGTAAATAAAAGGTTTTTCAACAACATTTTCCGGAATAATAACATCTTCTGGAGTAACTCCTCGTGGTACCGCGTATTCAAACTCTTTTAGTTGTTCACTATAAGAACTTCGAGGTAAGTCGGCAGTAATATCTTCTGATTGTGTGTTGATATCTAAACTAATATTTTGCTTCTTTGCTTTAATAATACTTTCAACAAGCTCTTTTTCTTGTTGTTCTACTGAAACTTTCTCATCTTGAAGCTCACGAAGTGCGTCACGGTTTATTTTTGCTCCTACAGGAGGGCGATCTGATACTACAGGTTCACCCTTCGGAAACATGTTTGTATCTGTATTAACTTCATATGTTTTCCCTTGCCACACAAAACTTTTTACTTTTCCAAATTGCTTCGTATATTGAACTTCTGCATCTTTTGGAATATCAATGCCACGATGGATAGCAAGTTCTCTTATCTCAAGCACCTCCATTTTCTTTTGGAAAAGCTTTTCATCTAACTCAAGTGATAGTTTCTCAAACTTATCACACACTACCACATTCTTAACTCCGTCTTCTGTCATTTTTTCCAACTGCGCTGCCCCTTTCATGTCACCATTTGCACGAAGCAACTGTGCCTGTTTGTGAATCTCATCAGCACCATGCGCTCCAAAATAATCGTGAATTACTCCTCCAATCTCATAACCAAGGCCTGCGGTTGCAACACCCACCAAACCAGAAATAGCAGCGCGGTCACGAACATACTGGCTACGATTTTTTTCTATTTTACTTTCTGCATGCTCAAGTAAGTTTGCAAGCCGACTTCGGCGAGTCTTGCCTTTTGCATTTGCAAACTGCCTACCGTCATCAATTCCCACCATGTCACTCACGAGAGATATTTCACCAGAAGCACGAGACATTGATTGGATCAATTCATACTGTTTTATAATTGCATCGGCATTCTTACCAAATACTACTTTCCCTTCTTCGACTTTCTGCTTGGTGTACTCAAGTCGAACTTGAAGACGCTCGGCAGCAACTGCTTTGTCTTTATTAAATGCATCAAGCGACATTGGTTTGTCTTTGGTTGTATTAAGGTATGTTTTGTAATCCATCACTAATTTATCTTCAAGAAAACTAATTTGTTTAGTGAGATGCTCCACTTTTACGAAATTACCTTTGGTTCCCTTACCCGCACTCTTGTCCTGTTCCATACCAATACGCATTAGTTCATCTTGTTTTACAAGACTTTCCTGTGCTTTCTCTTTACCTCGCATATACCCAAAGGCTCCTGCGAGACCAAGAGCAGTAAGTGGTAATGCTACTGCGCCAAGTGTCGAAGCGACGATAGATTTAGTAGCAAAACGTGCACCAAGACCCGTAGCAAACCCCACAGCACCAGGGCCAATCTGTGCACGAAGCAAGCTAATTTGTTTGTCCCACCCTTTTGCTTCAGCAAGGCGAGTAAGTTCTGCTGCTCCGTTAGGATATGCATTCATGGTTTGTGCCATGCGAACTTGAAATTCAGCATCGTTTACTTCTCTCATTCCTTTTTCACCTTTCATTCTAAGAAGATTATTCTTTTCCTTTTCATATTCATCTGAAGTTTCCTTAAAACTTTTTTGTTCCTTAGTAGAATATTTTTCCCAGGTGTACTTGGGAGGTAGTTGTGCGAACTTGCTGGCAAAATCATTGAAGCGATATGCTTTAGTATATTCAGGAGAACCTTTTACTTCGTTGATATATTCAGTAGAAAGTCCTATAAACTTCCCGTCCGCATCTTTTCTTATGGTAACCTCTGGACCAGCGCTTACAATATCAACAAGACCTTTTATCTCATCACTGTGTGCTGATACATCAAAAGGTTTCTTTCCTTCTTCGATTTTTCTATCCTCTATTTCACGGCGCCTATTAAAACCAAGACCTCTCCATATCCGTCCTGTAAGGCTTCCCGAGGTGCGTACGTGTTGTTCTGAACCTTCTCGTGCTTTTTCATCAATCTCTTTAAGTCGGATTTGCTCGATGTTATTTATTACAGCAAGTACTCGTCCTTCTGAACCAGCTATGTTTTCAAAACCTTTAATTCCTACAAGTTGTTCGCGTGTAACACCAAGAGTTGAGAGCTTAGCTTCAATAAGGTCGCTTTTTAGTGTAAGAATTTCTGGGAGTGGGGGTGGGGTCGTACTCCCAGCTTTATGTTCGGGAACATGTTCCAATTTAGATGCTTCGATTTTTGTTTCTACTTTTTCTTTATCGAAGCTCTCTTCTTGCGCTTTTATAAGAGAGGCTTCAGTCCTATTCACTATGCTTTCTTGGATACCCTCCAGATCTGCTTCGGAAAGGACCAGTTTTTTATTTTCAAAAGAATTTGTCATGCCAGAATTTTATCACAATTTGATATCATATTCCTATATATTGTTATCCACAGGCATCCTTTTTGGGGTTTGACATTAGTTTACAGGACGCTATTATTGTACCTGTACCCGATTTTCTGACCGAAAGACCTGACCAAACCTGCATTCTTAAACACCAAAGAAAAACTTATTTTAAGAACCCCACCAAAGAGAGCCTTCTGCGCGTTATCGAACAAAAGAGCTCTCAACATAGCCATTTTAGGAGGACTGTGTACAACCGGTGCTATTGCTTTTACCGTTTCAGCAACAACTTTTGACAATGCTAACTCTACTTCTAAACAGTCTATTCAGACACTTGCCCTCCTTGAGGCACCTACCAACAAAGACATTCGCATTCCAGCAGGCAACGCAACGATAGTTGAGGGTCAAGCTTTGATGAACAACAAGCGACCTTCAAACCTTGAAGAAGAGGCTTCTCATGGAAGCGACAGAATTAGCGTATATGTAGTTCGTCCAGGTGACACACTTTCTCAAATCGCTCAAATGTTCAATGTTTCCGAGAATACCATCCGTTGGGCAAACAATATTCCAGCAAAAACCAACATCCAGCCAGATCAAGAACTTATCATTCTTCCAATTTCAGGCATAAAATACACCGTTAAAAAAGGTGACACTCTCAAGAGTATTGCTTCTTTGTTTAAATCAGATACTGACGAAATCCTTTCATACAACAACATTAACAGTTCTGATATTAAGGTTGGAATGGAAATAATTATCCCTAATGGAGTAATTGTAACGACAGCATCCTCAAAACCATCATCTTCGGCATCATCTGGAAATGGTACAAAGTCTACAGGACTTATTCGTCCTGTTAAGGGAGGTATCAAGACACAGGGACTGCACGGACGAAACGGTATTGATATTGCAGCACCTCTCAACACTTCAGTTATTGCAGCAGCAAGCGGAAAGGTAATCATCGCGAAGCAAGGAGGATGGAATGGAGGATACGGAAGTTATGTGGTAATCAGCCACCCTAACGGTACCCAGACTCTCTATGCTCACCTTAATTCAGTCTCTGTATCTGCAGGACAAAACATCTCTCAAGGAGAGAAAGTGGGAGGAATGGGAACAACCGGACAGTCAACAGGAATACATGTTCACTTCGAAGTTCGAGGAGGAACCAATCCTTTTTAATAGGGGTCAGGAGCTATTTTTATATTTATATTTTTGGACGGTACTGTAGCGCTTCAAATATGTGATGCTTCTCAATGCCTGTTTTGTTTTCCATAAAAGCTATTGTGTACGCTACTTTTATTATTCGATGATATGCACGTGGCGACAGCTTAAGATGCTCTGCAGACACACGTAGTAACTCCGCGCACTCTACGTTAAGAAAATGATTAGTTTTTTTATTAAAATTTGCATGTTGTATTAAATTTCTTGTTTGTTCTATCCTTTTTTTGACCACCTCAGATGACTCAACTGGTATTTTTGACTGAAATTTTTCATATTCAACTTCCGATACTGATACCCACATGTCAATACGGTCTATGATAGGGCCTGATATTTTTTTTCTGTATGTTTCGATGGTCGTATCTCTGCACACACACTCTTTTTTTAGTGATCCTGAATACCCACAAGGACATAAGTTCATTGAAGCTATAAGAATGAAGTCGGAAGGGTAAGAGGTATGCCCTCGAGAGCGAGAGATGTGAATCACTTTATCTTCAAGAGGTTGCCTGAGAGAATCAATTGTCTGACGACTAAATTCAGAAAACTCATCAAGATAAAGGACCCCACGGTGAGCAAGACTTATCTCTCCTGCACGAGGAACCGCACCTCCTCCAAGAATAGAAATGTGCGTTGCGCTATGGTGGGGTGAACGAAAAGGAGGAAAAGAAACCATTCCATTTATTCCCAAAGAATTATGAAGGTTGGTCACCTCAATACTTTCTTCGAGTGTAAGCGGGGGAAGTAAGTAAGCAAAAGCATGCGCGAGCATTGTCTTCCCTGTTCCTGGAGGACCATACAGCATTACGTTATGTCTTCCGCTCGCAGATATTTCAAGTGCTCGTTTAGCGTTCTCTTGACCCTTTATTTCAGAGAAGTCTACAGTCTTTGAAGGAATTTTTGTTATATACGGAACTACAAACATTTGTTTTATATTGGCTTGTGTTTGCTCTTTTATTTTTGTTTCTATGTTTTTTTTCTTGATTGTATTCAAATGATTTATAACTTCTTGCAGTGACTTCATAGGAAAAATAGCTATACCAGAAATAAATTCTACTTCTTCAATATTCTGATGTGGAATATAGATTTCTTTTATACCTTTATCCCTTGCCCCAATTACATAAGAAAGAATCATTTTCACAGGACGTACCGACCCATCAAGAGCAAGTTCGCCAACGAATACGCGATTTGCAGTATCAAAACTAATTTCACCAACAGAGAGGAGATATGCAAGAGCAAGCGCTACATCAAAATGTGTCCCTTCTTTCTTGAGATTTGCTGGGGCCAAAGAAATAATTGTCTTATTGTTTTTACTTAAAGGAGAAACAAAACCACAATTTTTAATTGCTACTGAAATACGTTCTTTCGCTTCCCCAATTGATTTGCCCGCCAATCCGACAATTGAGAAATGATTTAGGCCTCGAAAAATATCTACTTCAATATAGACAAGTTCAGCATCTAAAATATGTATTTGTAGACTTAACACGACAGAAAAAACCATGGATACAGTATCCATGGTTTTTATAAAGTTTTCATAAAGAAAACCTAAACTCTTTATAAATTAGTCGTTCATATGCTCCTTGCAAGTACGAGCTGCTGGGTTGGCTTCAAGACGATCAAGTTCGATTGACTCCCCAGAAATCTCACAAACTCCATAAGTGCCTGCTTCAATCCTATCAAGAGCAGCCTGTACATCATTAAGAGAAAGCTTCAAATCATCTGCAATAGCAAAGTTATTATCAAATTCTTCGATTTTGTCAGCAACTTCGTTTGGATCCGCGTCAGTACTCTCGTCAATTACGTTGCTTGGACCACTCACCGAAGCAATCTCGGTTTCAAGTCGTGTCTTTTCTACTAAAAGCTTTTCTTTATATTGTTCGATATTTTCAATCATATGATCATTATACTATAAGTTCTGTCGTAGCAAACCATCAAATGTGTTCTTGAACACTTCTTCGTTCTTGGCAAAGATTACAATGTTTTGATTATAGAAACCGTACAAAAATATAAGCTGACCTGATGAATCATACACACTTCTTACATCCTTATTTTCTACTACCTTATCTTTAAAGATAGTCGAGGATGTTGCAACTACTCCAAACAAAGGAGCTAGGTTAGTACCCATCATTAAAGGCTCCCACTCAAGGAGACCCGCATAACTTCTTTCGTATGAATCAACATTGATTACTAAAAAATTTCCATTTACTCTTCCTCCATAAAAAACTTCTTTAATTGTTCTGAGAAAAATATCTGGAGTAGAAGGAGAGAGTGTCAAAATAATATCTCTCATTGAAGGATCTGTCGCATAGTAAGTAACACCATTACCTATACTTACCGCCTCAGTCAAAAGCTTTGCTTTTATCTTTTCGAGGTCACGAATATCCGCAAGTGAAAAAATAATTTCCTTTTTTGTTTCAAAAAGAAAGAGTGTTTTTTCGGTTTGGACTATCGGTGCCGGCACAGTCTCGATTTTCTTATTTATAAAACTCAAAAGAATAATAGATGCACCGATTAGAGCCACCACTCCAGCAAGCATAATTAAAATATTGCGGAATTTGTAAGAACGTATTGTCTTTGCTTGCTGTTGCCGATACTCGCGTTCTTGTTTAATACGAACTTCTTCCTGTTCTCTCTTTGCAATTAATTTTTCTTGGGCAATTTTTTGTTCTTCTATTGCATGAAAAGTGTCACTACTCAGAGTGTGAATATTATCGAGCGTAACATCATCAGGTAAAAGTTTTTTATCCATGTAACTATTTTACATGAACAGGATAATAATTACAGCGCTTCGTCTTGGGATGGAGTGTTTGGTTTCTTATTTATACGTCGTCTATTACCTGTGACACGAGGACCTGCTCCACGATTTACTCCTGTGGGATTGTAGTTAATCAAAAATTTCTTGGGGTCGTCACACATGTCAATGAAGTCATCTACTGCTTCACGTAGTTTTCCTGATGATGATTTACCAAATGAAATAACTTCTACCTGACACCCTTCATTCATCTGTAAATATTGCACAAGAGGGATAAAGTCGCCATCACCTGAAGCGATAATCACTGTGTCGAGCTTAGGGGCGAGTTTGATAGCATCTACCGCGAGACCCACATCCCAGTCAGCTTTCTTACTTCCTCCCGCAAAAATCTGTAGATCCTTGGTCTTGGTTTCGATACCCATCTTTCCAAGAGCTTCAAAAAAACTTTTTTCATCCCCTGCTTCAGTGGTAATAACATACGCAACAGAACGAATAAGAGAACGACCCGCGAGCGCTTCCTTCATAATAGCGTCGAAGTTTACACGCGCATGATAGAGATTTTTGGCGCTGTGATAGAGATTCTGAGCATCAATGAAGATTCCAACTCGCTGATCTTTATGTTTAATTACGGTCATTGTTTAAGACTTCTTCTTAAGGTCGAGTTTCTTCATGAGAGAAGCGTATCGCTTAGGATCCTTCTTCATAAGATACTTCATATGGGTCTGACGGTCAGCCACAAGCTGAAGAAGACCGCGTCGAGAGTGGTTGTCTTTCTGATTTTTCTTCAAATGTTTAGCCAAGTCGTCAATTCTCTTGCTAATAATAGAGATCTGAACTTCAGGAGAACCGGTGTCGGTGTCATGAATCTTGGCTGTTTTGATGATGTTCTGTTTTTTGGTTTTGGTTAACATTGCCCCATGAATGTACCACATAAGCGTATATTTTGCAACATGCTATAATTTGGATATGTCGCGCAACCAGCTTTACGAACTTAAGCAACAGTTCCTCGAATACATCGAAATTGAGAAGGGTCGGGCTATTCGAACCGCTCAAAACTACGACCATTATCTCTCCGTTTTTCTTGAACACACCAAAATCAGTAGCCCGGACCAAATTACCGGAGAGGTGGTTCGTGAGTTCCGACTCTGGCTTAATCGCCAATCCGCAGGAAACAACCGTGCAACCGGACAAACAATAAAAAAGAAGACGCAGAACTACTATTTGATTGCTTTGAGATCGTTTCTTAAGTTTCTAAACAAAAAAGGTATTAGTTCCCTTCCTGCGGACCAGATTGAACTTGCGAAGGTGGGAGAACGTATTATTGATATTATTTCTAATGAAGAACTGCGAAGACTGTTTAAAGCACCTGATTCTGAAAAGGAGCCCGAGCGACGCGCGCGTGGACATGCGATTCTTCAGCTTCTTTTCTCTACAGGGCTTCGAGTGTCTGAACTTTGCTCACTTACTCGTGATTTGGATCTTAATATTGACGAGTTTTCAATTCGAGGAAAAGGAGACAAGGTGCGTGTGGTGTTTCTTTCTGACGAAGCAAAAAATAGGGTCAGGAGCTATTTATCAGTGCGCAAAGACATGGATGATGCCCTTTTTGTGAAAGTGGGCACCGAGAAATTAAAAAAGGAGGCCTTAACAAGGCGCTCGATTGAAAGAATCGTGAAGAGGTATGCGACAATCGCTGGCATATCAAAAAAGGTTACTCCTCATGTTATTCGACACTGTTTTGCTACCGACCTTCTCTCAAACGGCGCTGATATTCGTAGCGTGCAGATGCTTTTGGGTCATGCAAATATTAATACCACCCAGATCTACACGCACGTTACCGACAAACATCTTCGTGAAGTGCACAAGAAGTTTCATAATAAAAAATAAAAGGGACAGACCCCTTTTTTAATATTTATAGTAACCATATAAAAAACCGCATCAGCTTTAAGCTGTGCGGGTGTTTTGTTTTTCGTATTGAAATGCCTAACTACTAAACCGCGAGAGTGATCTGACCAGCACGATTGCCGATGAAATCAAACTCAAACTGCGTGAGACCGAAGGCTTCGCGAATCTTTTCAATCCACTTTTTTCCAGCTACGAAGAGCTTATTGAAGGCCTCGGCGAGACCATCGCTAAGTCGGTGAAATGATGGAAACTCGAGGTCCTGTGCATGCAGGCCCTTGAGATAGTCAATCACCAGACCACATCCCTTTTTGGTCAATTCGCGACGGAGTTGACGCTCCGTCTTCTGATCGATTTGTTTCACCCGAGGCAATTGCACAAGGGTGACTCTTGGTTCTGCCTCTCCCATGTGAGGAAAAGCTCTGTTTTTAATGTTCATACTAACTAATATCTCCAATGTTGCTGATTTTATTTGTTTTCCCTGAAAGCGGGTTTAGCCATAAGACTAAACTTGCTTCCCCTGACAAAAGATACTACAACATAATGTATACTATGGCAATGAAAATCATGTCTTGGAACGTAAACGGTATTCGTGCATGGGAGAAGAAAGGCAAACTTGAGTGGTTACTCAAAGAATCTCCTGATATGTTCTGTATTCAGGAAACAAAAGCGGAGTTTGAACAGCTTTCTGATGAACTCAAAAACATTCCAGGATATTTCCCTTACTTTGATCATTCAAAGGGGCGTAAAGGCTATAGTGGAGTAGCAATTTATACAAAAACAAAGCCTAACAAGGTGGAATACAGTATTGGGGGTGTACCCGAACTCGATGCGGAGGGGCGTTTTATCGCCCTCTTTTTCAAAAAAATTGTTGTAATTACTACATACTTCCCCAACGGAGGAAGTGGGCCAGATCGTCTCGAGTTCAAGCTTCGATACTACGAACAATTCCTCAAATACATCAACAAACTAGTAAAACAAGGTTATTCTGTTGTTTTCTGTGGAGATGTAAATACTGCACACACTGAAATTGACCTTGCTCGTCCAAAAGCCAATGAGAAAAATACAGGCTTCCTCCCAATCGAACGTGCCTGGATTAATAAAGTAATAGCGAATGGGTTTATTGATACCTTCCGACTACTGAATGGAGATGTAAAAAATAAATACACTTATTGGGATATGAAGACTTTTGCTCGAGACCGAAACGTTGGATGGAGAATTGATTACTTCTTTGTAAGTTCTGATCTAAAAAACAAAGTTATTTCATCTATAATCCACGAAGAAATTCTTGGTTCTGATCACTGTCCTATAGAAATTCGCTTGGGGAAATAATAGTTATCCACAGTTTAATTTTATTTTGCTTTGTTTGTCCTTTACATGTCCTTTATCTTTACATACAATACATTCAGAACTTGAGATCAAATGTTAGTGATGAAATATGTTTAGCAGTAAGTAGGAATTTTTAATGGATCCAAGTTCGTTCGTTCACCAAAGAAAAGAGTGTTTTGTTATTACGAGATGGAAGTTTTATTTCCACTTTTGTATTAAAAAATTAAATAACAATCTTCCTGAGTTTAACTCGGCACTACTTTTAATAGGTTCGTAGAAAACACTTTCCTTTTTATTTATGTTGGAGGGTGTTTTCGTTTATGGGGATTACCAGCAGGTTTACGTAGTATTTACTTCACAAAATGCTTCTTGCGAATCTCATCTACTAGTTTTTCATCCTCTTCTTCTTTTTTTTTCTTACCACTGTCCCCCATTTTCCTAAGTTCCTCAACAGATAGCTCAAATAACTCAGTAGTCTTCTCTTCTAGATATTCTTTTGTATTTAAAGCAGGATTTTCAAGCACTTCTTCAAGCAAAGCATGTAAAATAAAGCCCACTTTAGGCCCTGGAATCGATTTTGTTACCTCCATGATTCCCTTCCCGTCAATCTTGAGCATGCCCACAGAAATTGGATCCACCATTGCCTCTTCCACCATTGCTTTATACTTTCGAAGGCGATATGGGTTTTCTTTAGGTCTACCAGTCCCCACACGGTCACACACGCGAAGATTCATCAAATCCCATATGTGTTTCTTACCCACATTTACAATCATCCTACGGACCGCAGAGAGCGTTACCTGCTCTGTATCAGAGAAGAACATATGCCAACGAACTAATTTAGTTACATCCTCGATTATCTGCTTAGAAAACTTTAATCCTGTAAGAATCTTTTCTGTCATACGCGCACCTACCACATCATGACCATAGAATGTTGGTTGTTTAGTTTCTTCAGACCATCGTTTTGATCGAGGCTTTCCAATATCATGAAGCAAGGCAGCGAGTCGAAGCTCTAATATGTATCCCTTATCAGCAGAGTGCTGGAGTGTCCTTAAAAGGTGTTCGAAGACGTCATATTTATGAGCCTGGTTTTGTCCTATATCAAAACATTCTTCAATTTCTGGGATTATATGAGACATGATTCCCATTTCACGCATATTTTCCAAGCCTTTTTTAGGATTTGGTGACATAAGAACCTTACAGAACTCATCTCGAATTCGTTCTTTGGAAATATTCTTGAGTAATTCCCTGTTTCGAATGATTGATTCCCTTGTTTCATGATTAACAGCAAAGTCGAGTTCTGTAGAAAGTCGTACTGCACGAAGAATACGAAGCCCGTCCTCACCAAATCGCTTATCCGCCTCCCCCACAGTTCTTATAATCCCCTGTTTTAGATCACCAATACCCTCATAGAGGTCTACAATGTTCTGTTCCTCAATATCATATGCAATAGCATTAATCGTGAAGTCTCTGCGTTTTAAATCATCTTTAATATTTTTGCTAAATTTCACATGATCAGGACGCCGATTATCGGAATACTCACTTTCTATTCGATATGGTGTAGCTTCTACGGTTTTAAGTGTTTCATCTGTAACATCCTTATTTACAATTCCTACCGTTCCATAGATGTTTTCATAGAAAGTATCTTTAAATAGAGCCATTATTTCCTCTGGAGTGGCGTTTGTGGTCACATCCCAATCTTTTGGTTTGCGCCCTAAAATTAAATCCCGAACGCATCCACCCACCAAAAAAGCCTCAAACCCTGCTTTTTTCATGGTTTGTGTTATTTGTGAAACTGATTCTGGGATGTGATTAGTGAGATCAATCTTCATTTGGATATTATATTATATATTGGAAGGACTCTCTTCTTACAAAAGCAGTACAAGTTTTCGAGTCCAGGACGCAAGCCAAGCAATTGGCTTGCTTGGGAGCACTTTTCATTCGCTCAGCTCATTCTAGTGCTCCCGCCAGGACTCGAACCTGGAACAACAGTTCCGAAGACTGTTGTGATATCCATTTCACCACGGGAGCGTATTGCAATATGCTACCTTAAAACAACAAAAATTGAAAGTTTTTCAATTCTCTGTTATTATTTCACTTACGCGGGCATGGTTTAGTGGTAGAATGACTGCCTTCCAAGCAGTAGACGGGAGTTCGATTCTCCCTGCCCGCACCAAGTTTTAGGACAAATTCAAGAATAAAAGTTAATCACGAAAAGGACTTCCCAAAGGAAGTCCTTTTCTATATTTACTAATACTCTTAGACAATGACCCATACCTCCATAAATACGGCTAAACTGTGGATAACTCGGGGGATATGTTAATAAAAGACAGTCCCATATAAGTCTTATTATGCCCTTTATCTATGTTTTTAGCCTTATTTTTCTAGCACGTGGTACTTTGTGTATTTTTGGTTATTTATGAAACTTATCAGTTAATTTTCCTAAGTACAATTAAAATCAATAAATATTAAGAAGTTCTGAAGACTTAAGTTTTTATTTATCTAAACTTAAGCTTGATTTGCCATAATTACTAGTATTAACCGTTTCATAAATAACATACATGGCAATAACCAAAAGAAGAGAGATCGGGAACAAAGGGGAAGAGGAAGCAACAGCTTATTTGGAAAGAGAAGGGTTTAGTATAATCACAAGAAACTATCTCAGAAAATGGGGTGAGATAGACATTATAGTCAAAAAGAAGGGTGTCCTTTACTTCGTTGAAGTAAAGACAGTTAGTTCCAATTTTCACATGCAAGGAAAAGAGCTATGGTATCAACCTGAACAAAACCTTCACAGAAGAAAGTGTTTACGACTAAAGAGGGCTATACAAAGCTATTTAGCAGAGCAGGGACTGTCTATTGAAACCGAGTGGGAGTTTTCCGCTATTACCGTTGTGCTGAAACGGGGAACACACGAACTTTACAAATTAGAGCACCTTGAGAACCTTATCATTTGAGATATTGTATGTTATGCTTCTTCGTACCACGGGATGTGGTGTAACGGCTAACATTCTTGATTTGGGTTCAAGCGACTCAGGGTTCGAATCCCTGCATCCCGACCAGTTAGAAAGTAATTAAACAACAAAAAGTCAGTCCCAAAAAGAATTGACTTTTTGTTGTTTTGTGATATTATGGTGAAAGCTAATTTAAGCTCTTTGATAAAGCGAAAGGTACGATTTGATCACAATTATTTGCTATCAAATCGTGCCTTTCGCCTATAGCGATTAGGTACTACGAGACAGAAAAAACAACCCCAGCCCAAGGAGGGCAAATGCAAAAAAACCAAAAACAAGAACAGTGGAACCTGCGCATCGCAGGAACAGAAGTCAAAGCAGCTGTGTCAGTGACTAACCATCACGACACAAACAACCAAAGAAAGGTTACTGACCGTAAAGGTCTTCCTCTCCTCGAGGTTGCTACAAACAATCAGTGGGCATACCTCGGACCTCAAAAACCGAGTGAATTTTTCACCCAAAGCACTGAAAGTGGCGGTCTCCACTACTTCACCCAACTCGAACTCACCATTCGGGTACCCAAGAAGAAACAAAACATTCTGGTTCTTCAAAAAAGCTTTTACGACGCTCGTCGTGGTGTGAACCGCAACGAAGTCAAAAGCTCGAAGGGACACTTCGAAATCGTTCCGGGTTTCAACAGCAACGGCAGTATGGTTTATTCTCGCCGGTTTCCAATTATGCATCGCGGTGCTACCGTGCACAGCAAAATAAAAACCAGTGAGTCGGAAAACAACCTTTATGTCGCCTTCATGAAGAACGACGGTTCGTTCGTTGTGGTAGCGGTAGCAGTTGTCATTGATCCAAAGAAAGGTGCTTACTTGGTTTTCGATCAAGTTTACAACACCCAAGCGTTCAAAACCGACACTGGACTTATTTGTCCGTTGTTGGAAGACGGCGTCAACGGTCGTTACAAATCGAAAATCCTGTGGGAGTTCATCCGTCGACACTACCAACACAAAATGGAAAATGTCTCTGAAGAACCCGAGGATTATTCACCGAAGCCAGCGCTTGCGCTCGGTCGGTTGAAAACCAATGGTGATGGTGATAAGGCGGTCCACGAGATTTTTGTCGATATGATTTCGCCGGCACGGCGAATGAGTATGGGTCTTGATCGTGAAGGTCGTCATGTTTACATCAACTGGGATGCGCTAGAGGTGGGAGACGGCGAATCACTTCGCTATGTACCACTTCACAGTGTCATCAGAGCACGACTTCAGTACCAGGGTGAAAATCTTCGGGCTGAAAAAATTCAATTCCTGACTCCGCTCGCCATTGAACGGATCGTGAAAAGAATTCATCGTGCTGATGAAACAGGGGAAGAAACCCCTGAAATCATTCACGAAGCTGAAAAAACCTTCGCGATCCACCAGAAGAAACCTTCAGAAAAAATGGACGGCTCTTTAGGAGATCAATTTGGCGAAACTCTCGCCGGACTGACTTTCTTTGCGGAAGCCGAACCGAACGAATTCGAGAAGGTGGTTGCGGAAACTCTCCGTCGCCACATTCCTGAAGGCGTTTGATAGTACTAATCGCAAAATCAACCCCCAGCCCTTTCGGAAGTAATTCTGAAAGGGCTGGTATTTTTATGCAGCAAATATTATGCTTGGTTTATATACAATGAAATACAAAGAAATTATTTTGCCAGGAAATTTTCAGACAGATACAATTCTGGCTTTTTTCCTGCTCAAAAAATTTGGAAACAAGAAGGGAATTAGCATCTCAGACGATTTTAAGATTTCTATTTCTCCAATATTAAAAGAGGGTGAAAATTTTGAATCATTTTCAGAGAAGGGAATACTTTCCTTTGATGTGGGAGGGGGGCCTTTTGACCACCACGGAAAAGAAAAAATGACAGTGACTAAGCTTGTAATTGAACACCTTGAGATCTTAAAAGAACCTGCAATATCAAAAATTTTGGCGCTGGCGGAGCGTGATGATTTTTTTGGAAAAGGAACTTTATCTGAAGATGTGCTAGATCGTTCTTTTGGACTACCTATGATTATTGGAAATCTTAACCGACTCTTTTCTTCACAACCAGAAAAGGTTTTCACCACACTAGAACCAGTTCTTGAGTCTCATTACACTGATGAGCGAAGACGTGATGTGGAAATTCCAGAACTTGTAGAGAAACTAAAGAGGAAGGAGAAGATAAAATTATTTATTGGAAAGAACGAAGATAAAAAAGTAAAAATTATAAGCTTTGAATCTGGAGACTCTTCTTTATCAGGATATTTTAGATCATATAAAGGAGGAAAATATGATGTTACAATCCAGTTTCTAGAAACAGGCCATATCAACGTAATTACAAGACAGGATTCAAAAATAAACCTTGTTCCTCTCGTCAAAATAGTAAGATCAAGCGAATTATTTCTTTCCCAGAAAGAGAAGATTTCTAAAGAATTACTCGAGGGAAAAGGGAGAATTATCGAAATCCCCGAATGGTACTATGACACCGCGACCAATTCTCTATTGAATGGGGGATTGAATCCAGGCCTTACACCGGCAACTAAAATACCTATCGAGACCTTCAAAAAAATACTAAGCATAGTTTTTGAGAAATAGATGAAGAAATTCACCCGCACCATCGAAGACTTCACCTGTGAACATTGTAATACGCTTGTGAAGGGAACAGGCTACACCAATCACTGTCCACAATGTCTGTGGTCAAAACATGTCGATATCAATCCAGGAGACAGGGCAGAGGAGTGTGGAGGCATGATGAAGCCAGTAGGATATCAAAAAATTTCAACCAATGAGCGAGTGGTGCAACAGTGTCAGAAATGTGGGTTCGACCGTCCGTGCAAACTTCAACTTGAAGATAATCGTGAAGTTTTATATACGTTAGAAAACTAAATATGTGTATAAATGTAGAAGACCGTCTTCTACATTTATACATTTGTCGTAACTCTTCAAATCTGCTACATTATTCACACATGCGGGTATGGTTTAGTGGTAGAACACGTCCTTGCCAAGGACGAGACGGGAGTTCGATTCTCCCTACCCGCACCAAAAACAAAAATACCACCCTACAGATTTCTCTGGGTGGTATTTTTGTAAGTGAGAATAAACGAAAACTATTTTACTGCATCCTTCAGTGCTTTTGCTGCGCGAAATTTTGGTACGCGCATTGCAGCAACATTGATTGACTCTCCAGTGCGAGGGTTTCGCGCTGTTCGAGCTGCACGTTGCTTTGCAGAGAAGATACCAAGACCAGCAATTGAAACTTCTTCTCCTTTCTTCAATGTTGAAGAGATGGAATCGATGACGAGATCAACAACTTGCTCAGCTTGAACTTTTGTTCCGCCAAGTTTCTCCTGAATCGCCTCTACGAGTTGTGCTTTGTTCATTTGTTTGGTTGATTAATTAATAATATAATTATTATATAATAAGCCGTATTTTCCGCAATAGCTGGCTATTTTATCGAGCAAACTCAATAGCTCGCATTTCTCGAATCACATTCACTTTAATCTCTCCAGGGTACTTCAAATCCTTCTCAATTTTGAGGGCAATTTCCCGAGCCAAGGTACGTGCTTGAAGGTCAGAAACTTTGTCTATATGGACAAAAACCCTTATTTCTCGCCCCGCTGAGAGAGCATAGGCTTTTTCTACCCCTCCAAACGAGGTAGCTATACCCTCAAGCTCCTGAAGGCGTTTGATATAGTTTTCCACGTTGTCCTTACGTGCCCCTGGGCGCCCTCCAGAGATAGAGTCGGCAGTCTGAACAATGATAGATTCTACTGTTTCGTACGGATATTCACCATGATGTGCCTGCATAGCCTTTATAACGTCTTCACTCACTCCAAATTTCTGTAAGATGCGTCTTCCAATCTCAACATGCGTTCCTTGTACCTCATGATCAACTGCTTTTCCAATATCGTGGAGCAGGGCACCTGCTTTTGCCACAGAAACATTGGCACCGAGCTCTTCAGCAAGCATGCCTGCAATATGTGTCATCTCTACACAATGAGCAAGAACATTCTGTCCGTAGCTTGTACGAAAGTGTAATCGTCCAAGAATTGCAATCACTCGAGGATCCAAACCAATCACTCCACACTCATAAGCGGCTTCTTCTCCTTTCTGTTTAATAATTTTATTTATTTCCTTCTTTGCCTCCTCAACTTCCTTCTCAATTTTTGCTGGTTGAATACGTCCGTCTGCAACTAATTTTTCAAGAGCAACACGTGCAACTTGTCGACGCACTGGATCAAAAGAAGAAATAGTAATAGACCCAGGGGCATCATCAACAAGAACTTCAACACCCGTCTCTCGTTCGAACGCTTTAATGTTTCGCCCTTCTTTTCCGATAACTTTTCCTTTCACTTCATCAGAGGGGATTGCGACATGATTGGTAAACATATCTGCAGACACTGAAGACGCTAGCCGTTGTACAACAGTAGCAAGAATGTTCTTAGCTTTTTCTTCCATTACTTCTTCACTTGCAATCTCAAGCTTGTGAGTACGCACAAGAAGATCTTCCTCATTGTTTTTCTCCACAGCCCGAAGTAGTTCTTCCTTAGCTTGCTCATGGGTAAGTCGTGCAATCTTAACAAGTTCTACTGTCTTTTCCTGCTCAAGCAATACCACCTTTTCTTTAATAGTTTTTACTTCTTCAATTCGTTTTTTTACTTCCTCAACCTGCTTGTTGTTTTCTGTTTGACGAACATCAAGAAGCTCTTCCTTTTTGATGAGGCGTTCTTCGGTTTTTTTATTTTTTTCTTCTTTTTCCTTCGCATCGAGGCGACTTACCTGAAGAATTTCTGCTGCTTTTTTTTCTGCTTCGAGAATTATACCCTTCGTTCGTTCTTCTGCTTCCACTTGCTTTTTCATCAAATCAAGCTCAATCGAACCTTTTTGAGCAAGGGCAATTTGGCGCCTTAGGAAATATCCTATAACAGCTCCGATTCCTGTCGCGAGAGCGACGGAAGCGCTTAACACTATATACATCATATATTTTTAATTTTAGAGAACCTTGTCGATAATACCGTACTTTTTTGCTTCGTTTGCATCCATAAAGAAATCACGGTCTCCATCCTTCTCAATCTTCGAAAGAGTTTGACCTGTGTTCTTTGCAAGAATTTTATTTAGAACTTCACGATTCTTGATAATTCTTTTTGCACTAATTTCAATATCTGACGCCTGACCTTCTGCTCCTCCATGAGGTTGATGGATCATGACTTCTGAATTGGAGAGTGAGTATCTCTTTCCTTTAGCCCCTGCTGAAAGAATAACTGCCCCCATCGAAGCTGCCATTCCTACGCAGAGTGTAGAAACTTCAGGTTTGATATGGTTCATAGTATCTATGATTGCTAATCCTGAAGTCACACTTCCTCCAGGTGAATTGATGTAGAGAGTGATATCTTTCTTAGGATCTTCTGACTGCAAGAACAACAGTTGGGCAATAATGAGGTTTGCCACATGATCATCAATCGGACCCCCAAGAAAGATTATTCTTTCTCGGAGGAGTCTTGAGTAGATGTCGTACGCCCGCTCGCCAAACTGTGACTTTTCAATTACGGTTGGTATTAACATGTTTCAAAGTTTAATTTATTTAGTAGGGTTGGAACCCCACAAGACATAATACTCATTTTGTGGTTAAATACAAACTTATGAAAATCCACAGGTTCCATGTTTCTGAACCATTACCCACCCCTTCAGGTTCTACCACTTCGCCCTTCTTCCTCTTATCCCCAGAGTTATACACACAGATGTACCGTGTTTTGAGGTTAAAACTTGGAGAAACAGTCATTTTGTTCAACGGAGATGGGTTGGAATATGTTTCCAACATAGTTTCATACCCTAAGAAGAACACTGTAGAATTTAGTGTTTCCGAGATAAAACCTAGTCTTATAGGTCTAAAAAAGGATTTGACGGTCTTTTTCTCCCTCATCAAGAAGGACAATATTGAACTAATACTTCAAAAAGGAACGGAGCTTGGTGTTACACATTTCGTTCCTGTACTGTCTGCACGGAGCGAAAAGAAGGGAATTAACCTCAAAAGGGCAGAGAAAATTATTATCGAGGCTACAGAACAGTGCGGTAGAAATACACCTCCAACAATTCAGGATGTAGTGAATCTTGAAAAGATTTTTACAGACCTCCACGATACTGTAAAGTATCCACCGCCAAACATTATCGTGTTTGAAAAAGGACACGAATCACTTAATCAAGAAATATTCAATAAGACAGATGTGATAGGGATTTTGATCGGACCAGAAGGGGGGTGGACACCTGAAGAAATCGCTTTTTTTGAAACAAAAAAAGCGACCTTTCGATCGCTTGGCCAAACCACTCTTCGTGCAGAGACCGCTGTTATCGTTGCTTCTGCTTTTTTACTTTCTTAGCGAGTCTTTTTTTTGTATCAGCAAGGGTCTTTGGATGAAAGTTAGCAATAGTCCACTTATCAAACCCTCCAGCTTTTTTAAACTTATCATCTCGCTCCTTTTGAACATATCGAGGATCAAGGCCTGTAAGTCCAACCATGAAGTAAAAGGCTTCAAGAAAATCCCCGTATTCCTCTTTCGCTTTCTTCATACCACCTTTCGCGAACGCATCCCAAAATTCAACCGATTCTTCGGCTAGCTTTTCCACAGCACGAAATTCAATTTCTTTTCGGGTCGCACGAGCAAATTTTGTCCTTCTTTTCAAAGGAAGATCTTTCTCTTCGAGTTTGATTATTCCCCTGAGTTTGTCACGAATAAGTTTGACGGTAGGTTTTTCTATTTTTTTCATTCTCCGCAAACATTACTCTTTTTAATTAAGAAATCAAGAACTATTTTTGATCCTCAAGAAACTTCCAAGCTTTTTCATTTACCATCATACTTTCCACATAGATTCGGACATTAACAGGGTTCGCATCTTTGTAGTACGCGACAAGCTGCTTTGACTGATGCTTGATTTCCTCTTCAGGAATCTCTAACTTTTCTTCTTCGAAGATTTTATTAAGAACTAGTTGTACGGCGGCTCGCTTACGCGCTTCGTCTTTCCATTCAGAATGTATATCTTCCTCGGTCTTTCCCACCTGCTTCAAATACTCTTCGAAATCTATTCCTGTGTGAGCAACCTGATCCTTGAGCTGACCAATCATTTTATGTAGCTCACTTTCAGTAAGTACTGCAGGGACCTCAACTTTTGTTTCTTTGAGAATTTCTTCCATGATATCAAAACGCTTCTTCTCGCGGGCTTTTCCTTTTTTCTCAACAATAAGATTCTCTTTGAATTTATTTTTGAAATCCTCTACATTCTCAAATTTTCCAAGAGTTTTTACGAACGCATCATCAAAAACAGGGAAGTCCTCCTCTTTGAATTTATGGTCATGATGTTCGGTGTTTCCATTAGTTTGATGAAACTTGTGATGGGCAACAGATTCTCGAATTTCCAAAATTGCATCCTCCATATCTTTCTCTGTCACTTCAAGGATTTCTTCTTTTGCCATTACTTCCTTTGCAATCTTCTTATAATTTGGAAGTTTTACTTCAGGAGCAATTGCCGTCTCAATCTTGAAAACAAGCGGTTCACCTGCAACTATCTTGGTTACCGATACTTTTGGCTGACCAATAGGTGAGATGCCAGCTTCTTTGATAATTTCTCCGTAATTCTTCTCAAGAGCAATCGTTCCTGCTTCTTCAAGAACAGCAATTTCTCCAACTTTCTCAACAATATTCTTTTCAGGAATATGTCCTTTGCGGAAACCATCCATCGATAGTATTTCTTGAAACTTATCAAGTGCGCCCTTACGGTGCTTCATAAGCGCCTCTACAGAAATCTCTCCTTCAATAACAAAGAGTGATTCGGGAAGCGCTTCCTTTTTAGTTATTTTGTATACAGTCATTTCAATTTTGAGGAATTAACTACTTGTTAAACTTTGCTTTGTAATTTTCAACAGACTTTTCAAAAGCAATTTGTGCTTGAACTTTTCCTTCGATACTATGAATAGAAACTTCCTTGTTTTGAAGCTTCTTGTATGTCATGAAGAAGTGATCGATTTCCTTGATAGTGTGTTTGTTAACATCAATGAGGTCGAGTACGTGGTCAAAACGAGGATCTTCTGTAGGAACAGCAATTATCTTCGCATCTGATTCACCCGCATCAATCATGTTAATAATTCCAACAGGACGCACTCTCACCATTACACCAGGAAAAAGAGGGTAGGTAGTAAGCACCACCACATCAAGAGGATCTCCATCTTCCCATAGAGTCTGAGGAACAAATCCATAATCAAACGGATAGTCTTGCGAGGTATGCATTGCGCGATCAAGGGCGATGAGGCCAGTTTTTTTGTCTATCTCGTATTTATTCTTTGAGCCTTTGTTGATTTCAATGATAGTAGTGATCTCTGAAGATGTTCCTGGATCTATATCGTGCCAAATATTAGTCATTTGTTTCTTCTGTTTTAGCTCCTTCGACTGAACGAATATCAATTCGGAAACCAGTAAGCTTTGCTGCCAGACGAACATTCTGTCCTCCTTTACCAATAGCGAGAGACTGTTGATCTTCAGCAACCTCAACAGTAGCAGAAGCTTCTTCAGCATTAACCTTAACAGAAATAACCTTGGCTGGTGAAAGAGCATCTTCGATAAACTTTGCAGGCTCTGGAGACCATTCGATGATGTCGATCTTCTCACCCGCAAGCTCACTCATGACTGTAGAAACACGAACTCCACGCTGTCCAACCATTGAACCAACAGGATCAACATGATCGTCGTTTGAGAATACAGCAATTTTTGATCGAGCTCCCGCTTCACGAGCAACCGCTTTTACCTCAACAACACCAGAAGCAATTTCTGGTACTTCAGCTTCAAAAAGCTTTGTCATGAACTTAGGGTGTGAGCGTGAAAGGCGAAGAAAGATTCCACGAGGAGTTTCTTCAACACGAGTTAAGTACATACGCACCTTTTCTCCCTGACGGTAGTGCTCACCAGGGATTTGTTCTTCATAAGGAAGAATTCCTGATGCGCGCCCCATGTCGATAAAAATATTTCCTCGTTCTACACGCTGAACTGAGCCGGTAACTATTTGACCTTCTCGTTCTCCGAATTCACTAAGAACAGAAACCTTTTCTGCTTCACGAATCTTTTGAATAATAACCTGCTTTGCAGTCTGTGCTGCAATACGTCCGAAGTCAGCCTTGGCCTCCAGAGGGAATACCAGCTCATCATCGATCTTTGCATCTTTCTTAATTCGCTGCGCGTTTTCAAGAAGAATATGATGCTCTTCGTTGAACCGAACCTTTACAGAGCCGTCTTCGGCAACCTGCTCCTCTTCAACACTTTCTTCGTCAGCAAAAAAGACTTTTGAGTCATCAACGACCACTTTTACTTGCTCAAAAATAGCAGAGCCCGTGTTCATATCAAACTTTGATCGTATATACTGGTTTCGTTTTCCAAATTCTTTCTTATAAGCGGTTGCGAGGGCTAATTCTATGGCTTCTAGAACTTTTGCACGAGGAATTCCTCGTTCTTCCTCAAGCTGATCGAGTACAGAATTAATAATTTTAAGATCAAACATATATATTGTGTGTAATTTTGATAAAAAACGAGTTCGCCCCTGTGGGCGAACTTGTAATACCAATAAGATACATTACTTTATATAAAAAGTCAAAATGGGGAAAATGGGGTCAGGAGCTATTTCTGGGTCGAGAACTAAATTAGTTTAGACAGACATCACTGCTGTGTGACGGCGCAGAGTGGGCTGAAGTTTTCTAGCAAGAGAACGGGGGTGTCTGGATAAGGTAATAATGTCAAAGGTGCCCTTTGACATTATTTGATTCAGAAATAGCTCCTGACCCCATTTATTACTCAGAAACGACACGAAGCACCTCCTCAATGGTTGTAAGGCCTTGCACTGCTTTAAAAATACCATCTTCTGCCATAGTAAGCATGCCATCTTTCTCTGCTTGTGCGGAAATCTCATCTGAAGTAGCCTTTTTTATGATTAATTCCTTAATTATGGGGTTCATTTTAAGCACCTCATGAATACCAATACGACTACTAAACCCGTCCTCAGAAGTCAGGCTTTTCTTTGCTTTGTAAAAAGAGATTGATTTCCAATCAGCCTTTACGTCAACAATATTCTCCTTTTTAAGGCAAATGAGGACTTTTTCCATGTTTATTTTCTTACTCAATTCAGCCAATTCGGCTTCAGTAAGGCTATATTTCTCCTTTTCTGGGGCTAATTTACGCACCAAACGCTGTGCCACAATCACACTTATTGTTGAAACAAGTAGGAATGGCTCAACTTTCATATCAATAAACCGAGGAATTGCACCAGCAGAAGAGTTAGTGTGAAGAGTAGAAAGTACTAAATGCCCAGTAAGAGCAGCGTTTATGGCCAAGGATGCAGTTTCGTTATCTCGGATTTCTCCTACCATAATCACGTCAGGATCTTGTCGAACAAGAGAACGCAGACCAGACGAGAAGGTGAACCCGATATCCGGCTTAACTTGGGTTTGGTTTATGCGCTTAATCTGATATTCCACAGGATCTTCAATGGTTGAGATATTTACGTCGGGAGTATTGAGAATATCCAACATAGTATATAAAGTGGTTGTTTTTCCTGATCCAGTAGGTCCTGTGGTGAGTATCATTCCTGTTGATAGACGTGTTGCCTCATGAAGCTGCTCAAGCCCTTCACCATGAAAACCCAACCCTTCTAAGGTAAAACCTGATACATTTTCCCTCAAAAGACGCATTACAGCCTTTTCACCGTAATAAACTGGCAAAATAGATACTCGGAAAGATACTCTTTCAGTATTCATATCAACCTTAAAGCGCCCGTCTTGAGGGAGACGCTTCTCGTCTAATTTGAGGTTTGAAAGTACCTTAATACGAGCAATTATCGAATCTCCTGCCTTTTTAGGTAAAATCATCGCATCTCTGAGTAACCCATCAATTCGATATCTCACTACTATCTCATTTTCTTGTGGTTCGATGTGGATATCTGAAGCGTTCTGAAGTGCGGCGTGTTTGAGAAGGGTATCCACTACTCGTACAACAGGAAGATCCTCAGCAAGCCTCTTAATATCTTTTTCACTTATTTCTTCACCCTCTTTTCCAGAAAGAGTCTTAATTGAAATGGATTCCTTCTGAATAATATCGCCAAAATCTGCCTTTAGACTCTTTTGGTATTGAAGTAGAGCCATTTTGATCGAAACAGTATCCGTCAAACGGGGAACTATCTTAAGACCCACTTTCTTTTTGATGAAATCAATGGCCCCAAGGTCATCAGTATCAAGCATCGCCACTTCCAAACTGTCGGGGTTTTTACGAAATGCAATAATATTATGATTTCGAGCGATAGGTTCGGGAATCATACTGAGCACAGATGGGTCTATTTTTTGATTTTGAAGATCAACGAAAGCGATTCCTAAGACATAAGCTTGAATCTTTCTTAATTGATCTTCTTGAATAAGCCCTCTTTGTAGAAGAATTACCCCAGGCTCAATTTTCTTTTGTTCAGCCTCTTCAAAGACCGATTCAACATCTTTTGCAGAAATAAGATTTGAATCTAGTATAAATGTTTTTAATTGAACTTTATTTATGAACACTCGTATATTGTATCAAAATATTTTGATATGATGTACATATGAAATTTCAAGTTCCTCAATTTATTGAAATGGAAGATAAGATTTTTGGACCTTTTTCGTTTAAAGAGTTTATTTATGTAATCGGGGGTTGTGGTCTTTCGTACATAATCTATCGTTTTGTTCCTTTTTTTTATTTGGCAATACTTCTTATTATTCCCGTGATGAGCTTTTCTATCGCTTTAGCTTTTTATAAGCCTAATAATAAACCTTTTATCGACATGGTAGAGTCTGCACTTATATATTTCTCGGGATACAAACTTTATGTTTGGAAAAAAAGAAACAAGCCCTCAACAGTGAAGAACTTAGAGACCGATACCCCTCACACACTTATCCACACAAAAATTCCCGCTATCACCGAAGGAAAAATATCCGACACAAACAGATCGTTTGATATGAATGATGGAGGTGCAAAACAGCATGAAATTAATTCAAAATTAAATATAAAGATTTAATTTGGTGATATACTAAAATATATGGCATCACAGACAAAATCAAAAGCAAGCCAGGAATTCGTACCTATCAAGGAGGTGAGGGATGGTATCATCATTCTTAAAGATGGATCACTTCGAGCAATTGTAATGTCCTCAACAGTAAACTTTGCTCTTAAGTCCCAAGACGAACAAACTGCTATTATTTATCAGTTCCAAAACTTCCTCAACTCTCTCAACTTTTCTGTTCAAATCTGTGTACAATCAAGAAGACTTGATATTAATCCTTATTTAAATCTTCTTAAGGAAAGAGAGAGGGAGCAGAGTACTGATCTTATGAAATTACAAGTCAAGCAGTACATTGATTTCGTGAGGACACTTACTGAGAGCACCAACATTATGACAAAGACTTTTTTCATTGTGGTACCCTACAACAATACCTCTATTAGCAAATCCTCAAATCCTCTTGAATCAGTTTTTCGAAATAAAAATGAGGAAGAAGAGGTATTAAGAAAAGAATCCGTTTTTGAAGAAAACAAGATACAATTAGACCAGCGTGTAGCTGTAGTTGAAGAGGGTCTCACGCGTTGTGGTGTTCGTATCATAGAGCTTGACACAGAACAATTAATCGAACTTTTTTATAAATCATTTAACCCAGGAGAGGATGGCAAGCCCGCTCAACGAGCATAAAATATATGGCATTATTTGATTTTCTAAAACAAAAACCAACAGTTACCGAAATCCCAAACGATCTCTATAAAGAAGAGGGTCTTGATCTGCAAGACGTGGTTGCTCCCGCTGCTCTTAAAATAGGCTCAAAAGAAATCAACCTTGGGAACAGGTTCGCTCGGAGTTTCTTTATTATTTCTTACCCTCGTTATTTGAGTGATTCTTGGTTTTCCCCAATCATCAATCTCGACAAAGCTTTTGATGTTTCTATTTTTATTCACCCTATTGAGACGTCACGGATGCTTCGCCAATTCGAAAAGAAAGTAGCAGAAATCCAAAGCCAGATTCACATGAGAGAAGAGAAGGGGTTTGTTCGTGATCCAAAACTCGATGCGGCATACCAAAACCTTGAGAAGCTTCGAGATGACCTCCAACAGGCCCAAGAAAGAATCTTTGATGTTGGACTTTATATCACTATTTACGGAGAGTCTTCAATAGAGCTCGACAAAGTCGCAAACGAAATCAAATCAATACTTGAAGCAAGTCTTGTGTATCCAAAACCAGCCCTCTTCCAGCAAGAACAGGGATTTAGAAGCACCCTTCCAATAGCCTCCGACGAGCTCGCCGTTCATTCAAAACTCAACTCATCTCCGCTTTCAAGTTTCTTTCCTTTTATTTCTTTCGACCTTACTACCGACAAAGGAATCCTTTATGGTATCAACCGACACAACTCTAGCCTTATTTTATTCGACCGTTTCTCCCTTGAGAACTACAACTCAGTAACCTTTGCTAAAGCAGGATCAGGAAAGTCTTACTCCACAAAACTAGAGATCCTTCGAACTCTTATGTTTGATGCTGATGTTATTGTAATCGACCCTGAGCGAGAGTATGAGCGTATCGCAGAAGCAACAGGAGGAAGATATTTTAATATCTCACTTACTTCAGAACACCACATCAATCCTTTTGACCTTCCTCATCCCCGACCAGATGAGTCACCCGCAGACATTCTCCGTTCAAACACTGTCAATCTTATTGGTCTTTTTCGTATTATGCTTGGAGGTCTTACTCCTGAGGAAGATGCTATTGTTGATCGAGCGATTACAGAGACGTATGCATTAAAAGACATCACTCCTGAATCCAACTTTACAAACATAGAACCTCCTCTACTTTCTGATTTTGAAATGGTTCTTTCGGGGATGGAGGGAGCAGAAAGCCTGGTTCAGAAACTTTCCAAATACACACGGGGAACTTGGGCAGGATTTATTAATCAGCCTACCAATGTTGATATTAATAAAAAGTTTGTGGTCTTTTCTGTACGAGACATGGAAGACGAGCTTAAGCCGGTGGCTATGTATATAGTTACTCACTTTATTTGGAATGCTATTCGCAAAGAGTTAAAGAAGCGTCTTCTTATTATTGACGAGGCGTGGTGGATGATGAAGTCAGATGACACAGCGTCATTTCTTCTTTCTCTTGCAAAACGAGGAAGAAAGTACTATCTCGGACTTTCTACTATTACTCAAGACGTTGAAGACTTCCTCAAATCTCCCTACGGCCTTCCTATTATCACGAACTCATCAATGCAACTTCTCATGAAGCAATCTGCTTCTTCAGTTGATGTTCTTCAACAAACCTTTAACCTTACCGATGAAGAAAAATACCTTCTTCTTGAATCGAATGTGGGGGAGGGAATCTTCTTTGCTGGTCTCAAACATGTTGCTATTAAGGTGGTGGGTTCTTATGCAGAAGATCAAATTATCAGTTCAGACCCCCGCCAAATCCTCGCAATGAAGAAGGCTCGTGAAGAACTTGAAGAAGAGACGAGGCTTCGATAAGGGATTATGGTTGTGCAAAGCAGGCTATTGTATTGTATAATTTTAGTAATGAAACACACACTACTTATCATTATTTTAATTATAGCTACCTCCCCACTTATTGGAATAGCTCAAACATATAACCCCTTACAAACAGGTGATGTTCAACAACAAATCACACTCGACGTCTCTCCTCAGTACCCCAAAGCAAATGAGATAGTAGACATTTCTATCTCGGCTTATGGAACCAACCTTAACGCAGCTAGTATTTCTTGGTCAGTAAACGGAAAAGTGATTCAAAGCGCAATAGGCGCTACTAAGTTCTCAATTAATTCAGGAAATTATGGAGAAACCAAAAAAGTATTAGTCATCATACGTCCAACGGGTCAACCAGAGATAAATAGATCTTTAACAATTGCCCCCCAAGAAGTTTCTCTTATTTATGAAGCGGATTCCTACACTCCACCTTTTTATAGAGGAAAAGGGTTGTTCAACAAGGAGGGAACAGTAAGGTTTGTCGCTATGCCCAACATGACTTCTTCAACAGGGGCACGACTAAACTCATCATCTCTTATTTATAAGTGGATTATCAATGACACGGTTAAGGGAAGTATGTCCGGCTACGGTAAAAACTCTTTTCAGTACACGAGTAGTATTTTGGGCGAAGCGGTGAAAGTAGAAGTTGAAGTTAGTTCAACAGATGGAAAAATAAAAGGAAAAGGAATAATGATCACCATGCCCAATGCGTCAGAAATTCTCATGTATGAAAAAAACCCTTTATACGGAATACTTTATAACAGAGACGTTGGATCAAATAATTTTACACTCAAGGATAGCGAAGTCACCATCAAAGCAGAGCCTTTTTTCTTAAGTACTCCGCAAGCAAAAACAGGTTTAAAGTACACATGGACTATCAACGGAGGTGTTATACCTGTGCCTATAGGTCAAGACTATGTTACTTTGCGTAATTCCACTGGACAGCAGGGAACTTCGCTAATTGGAGTAATTGTTAACAATACTACCCACCTCCTTCAGAAAATAAGCGGTTCAGCTCCAATTAATTTCTAATGAAGAAAAATATCTCACTAATTATTCTTTTCACAATACTTACCGCTCTCCCTGTGATTGTTTTTGCACAAGTTCAGTATACAACCCTCGCCCCCCTCCCAGGAATTAGTGCGTCAGAAACAATTGATGAGGGGTTTTTGAGTAAGTATCTTAATATAATATACATACTCGGTATATCTCTTTGTACCGCTCTTGCAGTACTTATGATTGTTGTTGGGGGAGTGCAGTGGGCATCAAGTGATGCGTGGAGTGGGAAACAAGAGGGTAAGGAGAGAATATGGGCTGCTGTTCTTGGATTGTTCATTGCGTTAGGGTCATATGTGATTTTGAATACGATTAATCCTGCTTTGTTGAATACGGAGTTGAATTTTGGAGAGGGAACGACGAGTGAGGAGTTGCAATCA